>Ga0256407_10001099_pt1 | contig 59824 bp, 40 predicted proteins | sample RumenRJG_04DNA_FD_193489 | JGI IMG/M metagenome (GOLD analysis project Ga0256407, IMG submission 193489) | Bovine rumen microbial communities from Lethbridge, Alberta, Canada - RJG_04 | ecosystem: Host-associated > Mammals > Digestive system > Stomach > Rumen | place: Canada: Alberta... | reverse complement strand
GCCAGGTTTTATGCACTTTATTCAGTTGTCAAGGTACGCATTTTTATATGTAAATCATCCGTTTTTAGGATGTATCTACCCATGTAGTCTATTTCGAGTCAAGGCAGGTTTTCGGACGGTCTGCCCCACACTACTCTTTTTACATTTAAATCATTACACTTCTCAGCGACATAACAAATAACAGATTGATTTTTGATTGGATTAAACAAAAAATCATTAAATCGAGCATCGGCCTGTAAATATACAATATTTCCTATCATTTTTTCTCTCGTGAAATTATTTTATCTTTTTCAAATACAATATAAACTTCAAATATACAAACGCATCTTTCTCAACACAACCATTCAAAATGGAATAAACTATTGGCATTAGACCAGACTCATTTGCCGGCTCAATAATCCTTCTCTTTAGAGCTGACACATCATAAAACCTAGAAAAAGGAATCCACGACCAGCAATCTTTTCTTATACACTCAATTGCGTCTGGATCTCCGTTCCCTTTCCCATAATAATTCGGTGACATAGCAGATAATAATTGCTTATGCATATATAAAGGTAAAATCACTGCAGCCCCTCCATCTTTTAACACACGTCCTATTTCTCTTACAGTCTCAGTATCACCGTTTCCGGCAAACATCTCGAACGCAAACTGTGAAGACACACAATCAATGGATTTGTCAGCAAATGGCATATTAGCCGCATCACAACAAATATAGTATTCCAGAGAATTTTTTTACCCTCCTTTAAATCAACAGCATACGCCTCGGTATCTGTATTCTTTCTAAGCCATGATGCAAACTCGCAGTCAGCCGTACCTATATCTATATACGCAGATTTTTTCTTATCTAAATTCAACAAATTATATGTATGCCAATATTCTAAACCCTTCCTTCTATACCTATTATTTGTGTTTTTGTTGTATATCTTCAAATAATCGGCAATCTTTTCGAATTTTTCCAGCTTCTTTTCATTAGGCGGCTCTATTTCGATAACATCCACAACACTTCTTAAATCATCTTCAATCTTATCTAAATCATCAAGTTTAAGGTTTTCTATTTCAGGTGCCGCTTCGTTATTCCAAATTCCTTCGTAGTAATCTCTATCCAAAACCCATATCCAGTTTATAAACTCTTTAAGACCAAAACTTTCCAATTGAATTTTTATTTCTTGTATATGTATTGTGGAAACAAGTACAAAATCATCCGTATTTAGTTCCTCTGGTCGAATACATTTTTTATTCTTATACACATTATTAGTATTGTTGTCGCAGTATCTCCAATCATTTATTCCAATATCTTTTAGCATTTTTTCAGCTACCACTGCATTATTTCCCGTACCTAATACTACTGGATTACGTCTCAAAAGTGATTATCTAATATAGTCTTCAATAATCATTTGACTGTTACTCCCTGATCTATATTTATACTCTCAGCGTCCCTGTGGTATAGCATACAAAACCGTTTCACTGACATATGGAAAATGTGCTCTTAGATACAATCTATATTCTGAATTCAATTGCTTAATATACTGAGGAATAGTAATCAAATCCTCCCTTTTATGATATACACATATCGCCAATATTGGCTTAGATTTTTTGATTGACCTTTCCGCTCCATGTAGTGCCTTAAATTCGCACCCTTCAAGATCCATCTTTATAAAGGTTATATCTTCTTTGACAACATCATCAATAGAAATTGCTTGTACCCCCCTTTTTTTGTCATTTTCTTTTACAATACCACAGGCTTCTTCTATGGAAAATGGTACTATACAGCTACAATCATATACAGCCTTATCTATTAATACCATTTTTTTGTCATATTTGAGTTTTTTCTTTAGTACATCTAATAATCTTTCGTCAGGTTCAAAAGCATAATACTTTTCATAATCATGAACATGATTTACAAAACTATCATATGTATCACCCGTATAAGCTCCACAATCCAAAAACACTTCATGGTCACTAAGATTAACAATAGTCTTATCAAAGTATTGGTCATCAACAGCGTCCCTAGTCCATACATTGCGTAGCGGAAATGGACTTATGTTAATATGCCCATCCAAATAGGATCGCATCGTTTCTTTTGATTTCTCATCTGATAACCAACTATATGTTTGTTCAAATAATTCTTTATGACTTGAATAATAGTTATAATCAAGTTTCCTTCTAATCACTCCCGGATAGTAACTATCCAAATATTGTATTTTATCATCATCTAAAAAGTTATAATTATTGTGCCACCAAGCTTCACATCCTTCCAATATATATATTTTTTCTATATATTCAGCATTCGCTAATTTTTTAATCAAATCCCTATGTATACACTCGTTAAATCCTAAAAAAACTGATATTTTCTCATCTTTAAACTCATTAATAGAATAACACTTTAATCCAAACACATTGTCATCAGAATAATACTCCTCACTAACTATAACACCCCGTATTTCAATTTGAAATGAACGCAGTTTCTCTATTATTTTTTCGGCTCTGCATGAATTTCCATACACGAATAGTGGAATTCTCAATTCTTTCAGTTCACGAATATCGTTTGGAAGCCTCTCTCTATTTTCCCAAATAATATCTATCATCTTTTCGCACCTCAAAGTGTATACCTACTAACAATATCCGTCACATTTCTTGTGTCAAGGACAACATGATTTTCAATTTTATTCTGATTCGCTATAATTTCATCATGAGCAACCATAATGACTACCATTTTTATGCTATTCAAGAACTCATCCAGATTATGCACCTGATTTGATACAATATCTTTAGCAATATATGGATCATAAACTTTTACACCACATGCCGCATGACTATCCATACAAGAAATAAGTTGCAAAGTAGGACTCTCTCGAATATCATCAACATTTTCCTTATATGTAAGACCATATAATCCCACATCACTCAGCCTTTCTATATCATTCTCTTTCATTATTTTGCTTATACGCTTCAATGTATATTCTGGCATACTGTCATTTACCTTACGGGATGTTAATATCAAATTTGCTATTTCTGGATAATCTCCAACCAGAAACCACGGATCAACAGATATACAGTGTCCCCCTACACCCGGACCAGGTGATAATATATTGACTCTTGGATGCATATTTGCAATGTCAATCAACTCATATACATTAACATCTGCCTCTCTGCATATCTTTACCAGTTCATTGGCATAAGCTATATTAATATCTCTATATGTATTTTCAGCAACCTTTGCTAATTCTGCCGTCCTTATATTGGTAAGTACTATTTCCCCATCGCAAAACCTTGAATAAATGCTTCTTATACATTCACCCACATCTTTATCATCAACTCCTATAATACGATTATTTGCTTTTAGTTCTTTTATCATATTTCCGGGAATAATGCGCTCTGGTGCATGTACTATCGAGATAGTTCTTCCTTTATTAGCATTTTCGCGATCTATAATAGGTCTAATATACTTATCAATAGTTCCTGGTGAAATAGTTGACTCAACTACAATAATTGACGAATTCTTACAAATCTCCACAATCCGATTTACCGCATCAACAATATAATCCGGAATCACTTTTCTAGTTCGCTTATCATATGGTGTCGGTACCGCTATTATATATACATCAGCGTTAACGTATTCCTCTGTGAATACTATATCATTCTTCAAAGCATCCTCAAATAAATCCTCTAGCCCCTCTTCCTTAAATGTATGCCGTTTACTTTTTAATAATTCAATTTTATCCAGATCTTTATCTGTCCCCACTACAGACATCCCCGTACATGCCAACATCAAAGCTGTTGGAAGTCCTATATACCCCATACCAATAACATTAATATTCATATCCAATATTCTTTCTTCAATGTCGTAATTCCATTTAAAATCAAGAAGTGTCATTCATCTACTCCGCTATGGTTCTTATAAAGTCACTCAGATTAGCAACCTTTCCCTCCATCAATATGCCTGCTTTTATTAGTCCAGAAACATTTTTTCCTTCATAGGTCAATGTGATTTCCTTACAGTATATTTGTTCATTATTCCTATATACCGAAATACTATTATTACTTCTTGAAAAAACAATACTTTCGTGTTCCATTTGATGTACAAATCCATAAGCACCACCCTCAACCTTTGCAGGTATTACATTAACACTTTCCTCTCTTATATCCGTTGATGAATATAGTCTGAGAACATCCCCTCCAAGTGCCCCGATAAAGGTTCCCTCAATTCCCGAATATTTCCTCTTCAGACTATATCGATCTACGTTTTGCCCCTCAAAATCGACAGATACTATATCCCCATACAAGCATCTAGGTAAAAGCCATATTCTATCCAAAAATACTGTTATCCCTGCATATCCGCATTCGCCATCTCCCAATGGAACAACATTCCAATCAGAGGTATCGGTGTCTATTATTAAAATCGCATCAGCATTGCAAAAAGGAGCGTAGATTCTTTTGTTATACACCAAAATCTGCTGCCTAAAAAAAGCATCATTATTTAGTCGTTTATATTTGGGATCCTTTTCGAATCCCGTTATTTTTGTAATACTTCTATTTGCATAGTTATAACATACAATTATAGGATTATACGTTTCAAAGATATATAATTTATCCCCTACTACACAATTAGCCATATATCCCGCTCTATCAGCATAGCTGTAATTGACTGGTTCTATTCTAAAGTCTTTATTATCAACATCATAAAAAACAAGATTTTTTTCGTTATAAGGAATTAATACAATCTGATTTAAAAAACTTGTTATAGACACGTATTGTTCAATTTTCCCTGGAACTCCCCACGGTACCTCACATAAAAAAAACATTTCATCAGTATTCATGTTTATAGCATACAACCCATTTGTTTCATTTATATAAAAATAAATTCTATCCCTACAAATGGTTCCGTCCGCAATTGGAACAAAACATTTATTCACCTTCAACTACCTCTTCAATGATTATTAAACAAATATAATCGAAAAAAGCCTTTATCTCGAAAGAAAATGTGTAATCACGTCTGCAATTCTCTTAGATGCCCTTCCATCCCCATATGGATTAACAGCCTTTGACATTCTATAGTATTCATCCTTATCATCTAACAATCGGCTAAACTCCTTATATACGCTTTCCTTACTTGTACCAATCACCTTAACAGCATTTGCCTGCACTGCCTCCGGACGTTCTGTGGTATTTCTCATTACAAGTACAGGTTTATCAAGACTTGGTGCCTCTTCTTGTATTCCTCCTGAATCAGTCAAAATAAGATATGAGGCATTCATAAAGTTATGAAAATCTATCACATCAAGCGGCTCAATAATATGAATATTATCTTTTATTGAGAAAACGTCTTTACATATTTCTCTAACTTTAGGATTTAAGTGAACCGGAAATATAGCTCTTACATCACTATGCTCATTCAGCACTTGCTTAATTGCTTGAAACATACATCGCATCGGTTCACCAATATTCTCTCTGCGATGTGCTGTGACAAGAACCATCTTTTTCCCTTTACACCACTCAAGTTCGGGATGTCGATACTCTTCTTTAATTGTTGTCTTTAATGCATCAATGACAGTATTTCCAGTAACCCATATACTTTTTTCATCAATTCTTTCTTTTAATAGGTTTTGCTTTGCCCACTCTGTAGGTGCAAAATTCAGATCAGCCAATATACTAATGCAATGTCTATTAAATTCCTCCGGATACGGAGAATCTTTATCATATGTTCTGAGACCGGCCTCCACATGAGCCACTCTAATTTTCATATAATACGCTGCCATAGCACTAGCAAGAGATGTCGTTGTATCACCATGCACAATCACCAAATCTGGTTTTATCTCACAAAATATCTTCTTCATTCCATGTAAAACATTTTCTGTTATATCAAAAAGATCTTGTCCTGCCTTCATAATAGATAAATCGTAATTTGGAGAAACATCAAATGTTGATAAAACTTGCTCCAACATTTGTTTATGCTGACCTGTAACAACTACTATTGTTTCAAATTGCTTAATCTTTTTCAGTTCAACTATTAATGGACAAATTTTTATAGCTTCTGGTCTCGTGCCAAACACAACAACAATTTTTTTCATACACTATACAATGCTCCCTAGTCAGTTTTTTTCCACACAAACTCATCCACAACTCTTGTATAAGACTGAATAATCTTCACAATCTTGTCGCTGATGTTCTTATCTATGTAATCCGGCACAACCGAACTGCCACTATCTCTTATCTTCACAGCCAAATCCACTGATTGAAGCACTCCCTCTTCTTTCACCCCAGACAGTACGAAACAACCTCTTTCCATCGCCTCCTGCCTTTCTGTCGAGGTTCTAATGCATACCGCAGCAAATGGTTTCCCTATGCCACTAAAATATGCGCTTTCCTCTGGAAGGGTTCCACTGTCCGATACAGTTACGAAGCTATTCATCTGCAGATGGTTGTAATCATGAAAGCCCATCGGACTATGCTCATGTACTCTGTTATCAAGCTTAAATCCGCTCTCTTCTAGTCTCTTCTTCGATCTCGGATGACAGGAGTATACGACTGGCATATTATATTTTTCGGCCATCCTATTTACAGCCCGGAATAGACTGTTGAAATGATTCTCATCGTCTATGTTTTCTTCTCTGTGCGCCGACAAAAGGATATACTTCCCATGTACTATCTTCACCCCAAGCTCGTCACTGAGCCTTTCACAGATATCTGATGCTTCAATCTTGCTAAGATTGCTCTCCAATACCTCTGCCATCGGTGAACCGACTACAAAGGTTCTTTCCTGCGGCATCCCACACGCTATCAACCATCTTCTAGCCTGCTCTGAATATGCTAAATTTACATCAGAGATAATGTCTACAATTCGTCTATTCGTTTCCTCCGGAAGTCTCTCATCCTTACACCGATTTCCTGCTTCCATGTGGAAGATAGGAATATGAAGTCTTTTAGCACTTATAGCCGATAAACAAGAATTTGTATCACCCAGCACCAATAACGCATCCGGTTCTAATTCCTTTAGAACTCTATAAGATGCCGCTATAATGCCGCCCATCATCTCTCCAAGATCCACCCCTTTAACCGCAAGATTGATATCAGGAGACCTAATCTCAAGGTCTCTGAAGAACACTTCATTCAAATTGTAATCGTAGTTCTGTCCTGTGTGTATCAGAATCGTATCAAAGAACTCCCGACATTTATTTATAGTTGCAGAAAGCCTTATGATCTCAGGTCTTGTTCCAACAATTATAGCCAGTTTCAGGTTCCCGTTATTCTTCCAAGTGATCATCTAAACTATTTATCCTTTATTCACTACCACCTCATAGAATGTATCCGGATGCTTGTCATCAAACTGTTCATTTGCCCACATAACCGTCACCAAATCATGCGTAGAGCTTAGGTTCTTTATATTATGGGCATATCCTGGAACCATCTGAACGGCCTTCATTTGTTCCCCGGTAACTTCAAATTCTATTACCGGATATTCCCTCCCAGTTTCCGGATTGATTCCTATTCGTCTTTCCTGTATAAGACCGTGCCCCGACACAACCATGAACATCTCCCACTTGCTATTGTGCCAATGCTCACCTCTCGTTATCCCCGGTCTTGCAATATTGATACTCACCTGCCCAGAATCTTTGCTCTTCAGAAGCTCTGTGAAAATCCCCCGATTATCAACATTCATATCGAGGTTATACGATAACTTCTCTTTTGGCAGGTATGTAAGATAGGTACTGTATAACTTCTTTTCAAAAGAACCATCGGGGATTGACGGTACTAATAACGTACCAGGCATATCCTTGAAACCATTCAGTGTATCAATAATATGGCCAAGAGTAACTTTATGGGTAGGAGAAATATAGCAGTAACGGCTATCATCCTTTTCAATCACACTAACGCCATCATATTCACAACGCTTTTCTTTTCCTTCGAGAGCATCAAGAACACCATTTACCAGATCATCTATGTATAACAACTCAAGCTCGGTGTTTGGATCATCTACTTTGTAGTCCAAATCATTTGCTACGGCATTACAGAACGTGGCTACCACAGAGTTATAATTCGGTCTGCACCATTTCCCGAAAAGATTTGGGAATCGGTATACTAATACCCTCGCCCCAGTACTCTTTCCATAATCAAACACAGCTTCTTCAGCTTCCAGTTTACTCTTTCCATACTCCGAATCTGTAAACCTGCCTTCCAAACCCGCCTGTATAGAACTTGACAGGAGTATAGGACAAGTATTACCTTTCCGCTTCAACAGTTCCAGTAACTCAATCGTAAAATCGCAGTTTCCTCTCTTAAACTCACTATTATCCTTCGGACGATTTATACCGGCAAAATGCAGAACAAAATCTGCTCTCTCACAAGCCCACTCCAGCTCATCTCTACTGGAATTCACATCATATTCCATTATCTCGCTGATGCCCAAATTCGGTCTCGTCCTGTTCTTGCCTTCCTTAATCTCTTTAAGATTCCAGACAAGATTCTGTCCCACAAAGCCTTTGCTTCCAGTTACCAGTATTCTCATTGGATCGTATCCTTCGTACGTTTATCTATAAACCTATAATCACACATTTAGTAATCTAAGCTCCTATTGTCTTCAGTTCCGCTCTCACATAATCCGCTGTCTTTATTTTCTCAACGGTCTCGTCAACATTTAGTAGCTTCGTACTTGCAGAAGTATAAGGCTCGCCTTTGAATTCAGGATTTCCTTTACTGAAAAACTTGTCGTAGTTCAAATCTCTGTTATCAGCGGTCACTCTAAAGTACTGTCCCATATCTTCAGATCTTAAGCACTCTTCACTCGTCATTAATGTCTCATACAACTTTTCCCCATGCCTCGTACCTATGATTCGCTTTCCTGTATTACCGAACAGTTTCTGCACCGCTTCTGCCAACACTCCAATTGTGCTTGCATCAGCTTTTTGTATAAATAAGTCTCCAGGATTTGCGTTACGAAATGCGAACAAGACAAGCTCTACTGCCTCGTCCAAGTTCATCAGAAATCTTGTCATCTCCGGATTGGTGATGGTTATCTCCTGTCCTTTTTTTATCTGATCAATAAAAAGAGGAATCACAGAGCCACGACTGCACATGACATTCCCATAGCGAGTGCAACATATCATAGTATCTCCGCGGTCAGCTGCTACTCTGGCATTAGCCTTTATCACATGCTCCATCATCGCTTTACTAGTCCCCATTGCGTTGATAGGATATGCCGCCTTATCTGTGCTAAGACACACAACCTTCCTAACCTTAGCAGCTATCGCTTCATGTAGCACATTGTCTGTCCCCAATACATTGGTTCTTACTGCTTCCATAGGGAAGAACTCACAGCTAGGAACCTGCTTAAGTGCCGCTGCGTGGAAGATGTAATCCACACCAACCATAGCATCATGAACGGATTGCTGATTTCTCACATCTCCTATATAGAACTTAACCTTTGATGAATGGTCTGGATACTTGGATTGAAGGTCATGGCGCATATCATCCTGCTTTTTCTCGTCACGGGAGAAGATACGAATCTCTCCAATATCCGAAGTGATGAAATGCTTTAAGACGGTACTACCAAATGAACCCGTCCCTCCTGTTATTAATAATGTTGCTCCGCTGAACTCTTCCATGTCATCGTGAAAAATATGTTCCAAATTCACCGCTCTAACTTGTAACAATTTACAATCTCCAATATTTCATATTTGATGTATTCAGTTCATTTATGTGATATATTCCCTTTACATCTATGAGAACTTTACTGTCATCAACGTTCTCGGCATAGAGACTTTTAAGATTATCAATCCCCATATCCCTAAACTCCCTGTGTGCAACCGCCACGACTACACAGTCAACATCTTTCACATCATTCATCTCTACCAGCTTTACCCCATACTCCCTTAGAGCCTCATCCTTGTCAGCCAAAGGATCAAATACAATTGGCTCTACCCCGTACTCTTGTAGTCTCCTCACAATGTCCACAACCTTGCTGTTTCTTACATCCGGACAGTTTTCTTTGAAAGTCAATCCAAATATTGCAACCTTACTCTTCTTGGGAGCCTGACCAGCTTCAACCATAAGCTTTACCGCCTTATCTGCGATAAACGATCCCATTGAGTCATTCACAATCCTACCATTCAGTATTATCTGACTATGATATCCTAATCTCTCTGCTTCATAGGTGAAGTAATACGGGTCCACACCGATGCAATGACCTCCGACAAGTCCTGGACGGAAGCCCAGTGCATTCCACTTTGTGTTCATCCCATCTACAACTTCATTTGTATCTATACCCATCCGGTCAAATACCATCGCCAGTTCATTCATAAAAGCGATGTTTATATCACGCTGACTGTTTTCCACAACCTTTATCGCTTCAGCGGTCTTGATAGATGAAACAGAGTATGTACCCACTTCAATCACAAGGTTATAGACGAATGCTATCTGTTCACAGGTAACAGCATCCATACCGGAGACGATCTTTTTGATATTGTTCAGCCTATGTTCCTTATCTCCCGGATTAATTCTCTCAGGGCTGTAACCGACCTTAAACCCTTCTCCGCACTTAAGTCGCGACTCCTCTTCCAGTATCGGAACGCAGACGTCTTCTGTCACACCTGGATACACTGTGGACTCGTAAACAACGATAGACCCTTTACTCAGATTTCGGCCTACAATCCGACTCGCTCCTTCCACAGGACTAAGATCTGGGGTGTGGTCAGCATTTACCGGTGTTGGTACTGCGATGATTATAAAACCTGCCTTCTTAAGTTCTCGCTCATCAGATGTGAAGTGTAGAGTGGTTTTCTTAATCACATCATCACCGACTTCTTTAGTCGGATCTATACCAGACTTGTATAGTTCAATCTTAGTCTCATTATTATCAAAACCGATAACATCCAGCCCTTTTTCAGCAAACGCTACCGCTATAGGCATACCCACATAGCCAAGGCCTACCACGGCTAAGGATGTAGTTCTATTGATTAACTGCTCATAAACATTGTGTTCCATTTATAATCCTACACTCTTTGCTCTGTCGCAGAACTGATTTTCTACGAATCGACGCATATGGGGTCAGACTCCATTAAGAAAATGTTAACTCCGCTTAATATTTCCGTAACATTCGTCGAAGTTTTCCGAGCCCTTCTCCTGCTCTCTTTCGCCGATTATCACTTCTACGAAACAATCGCCTCTCCTTAACCGACTTAGGATCATGCTCATTAACGTTTCCAAGAAGCAATATTCTGCGAAAGAAATAATTGTTCTGATCCTGTCGCCTGCCCTCTGCAAAGGAGCATATTCCTTTACATACACTTCATGTTTTTTAACTCGTCCAGACTGCGTGAAAAGTATAGTTCTTCTTTGTCTGCATCCTGAAGGAAAAATGCGTTTCTCAAAATATCCATTCCTAAAACATCATCTGTAGCTCTTGGATCGAATGTAATCCAAATATCCTGTTCGCCAATATCTACAGTACCCACACTAAATTGCTGCACATGATATTTATATACTCGAAGTGTACTTCCGGATATCATACCTCCAAGCAATTTGCTCTCAATTCCCGCCAGCTGCTCCTTGGAAAGCTTAACGCCAATGCTCATTGAGCTACAGCAGGTGTACTTAGCTCCTGTATCAACGACAAAATCGACAACCCTCGGCCCATTTCTGTTTACGATACACTTTGCAACATATCTCTTGTACTACTCTTCAATTTCATACTGTACACCAAACGCTCCTCCATTATTGTAACTACCGGACAGCATACACGGTACTCCCCGATTAGTAAAATCATCTGCCACTTCGCATAACTTTGGATATGAATCATCCGATGTACTTACACAATACAGATTTCCTATCGGGTTCTGAATATCCCCAAAATTTATAAGAATATATTTACTATTTGGAAATTCCAATTCTACTTCTTCAGGACTTCTTTTTCTTTTTTCATCTAAAACTCTGAACATGGCACTCTCCTAAAGCTATTGCACTCTCCCGCTTCAGTCAATGCAAAAAAGTCAACACGCCCTTCCTAAGTCGTCAGCATACCGTTTGCTTTTTCGTGTCGGATGCATATTCCAAATCATCTTTCTGTATTATTATGGAAGCTCAGAAAAAGCGTCTCCTTTTATGCTCCCGCTCCTCCAATGCCGAGACATTGCAAGGCAACTGCCACCACCTATATTATCGCTCTTTTTATACTCGGGCAACCATTTATTTCGACAGACGCTCAATACAAATAGACCGACATACCCTCTTTAGTATATCGGCTTTATAGTAATATATCTTTAGTGATTTCGTCATAACGCGCTGGATATACGTGGTCTGCCGCTCTCCATTTTTATCGCCCTTCTACCGACAAATTCTGATACGAAATACGTTAAACAAGCAAAGAAGATGTTGCTTCCGATATCTCGACACTCCGTCCTATTCTCTAAATAATGTACTTCATAGCATTCTCCCATCTCTATTCATTTTGTCCTATTTTTAATTCATAAATAGGAGCATTAAAAGGCTTTAGAATAAAAGGTGTTCTTCCCTGATCCGTGCTTTATAACATACCCTTCGTCCAAAAGCTTCTTTAATGCCGCTTCTACGGATTTTTCACTTATGCTCGGACATATATTAACAATTTCCCGCTTCGTAAATTTCCCTATTTTGGTATCTACAGAAGCTTTTACGATATCATAAGCCTTGCTCTTGATAGTGATTACTTTTTTCTTACCATCCTCCGTTTCAGACACAATGGTCGTATCACTTATGATATTTACTCTGCTTTCAAATTCCCGATAGCACGCAAGTATTACACCGAGCATGTATTTCACAAAAACAGTGGGGTCTTCATCTTCTTCATGCCATCCCGATGAAGATGCTTCCAATGCGTCATAATAAGCATCCTTCGTCTTTTCAATATGCTTCTCAATACTAATGTACTTTCCGACGAGATATCCGGATTTATACAAAAGCAAAAGTGTCATAAGCCTGCTCATTCTGCCATTGCCATCATTAAAAGGGTGAATACAAAGAAAATCATGCAGAAATACAGGTATGATCAGTAGTGGATCAACTGAAATATCTTCCATCATGGAATTATAATTTTCACATATCGCATTGATGCACGGCTCAGTTTCATATGGCGGAACAGGTGTAAACCGAATTACCTCAGATCCGTCCTCCTTAGTTTCCTTAATATAATTTTGAGTTATCTTATATCTGCCACCGTTTCCTGTCTCGGCATATTGCATCAGATCACGGTGCAGTTGGAGTATTATATTTCCATTGACAGGAATGTATTCATAATTCTCATGGATCGTATTTAATACATCCCTATATCCGGCAATTTCACGCTCATCACGATTCTTAGGAGTTGTCTTTTCCCTTGCAATCTGCCCTATCCTCGTTGCTGTGGTAATAATGCCCTCTATCCTGTTTGAAGACTCAATGGATTGTATCTTGGCTACTTCAACGAGTTTTTCCATTTCGACTGGTTTTTGGCGCAGAAACAATTCCTGCTTCCCTTTATACTCATGAATCTGTGAAAGGTAATTCAGTATTTCATTGTCCCAGCGGTATTCTTTATATTTTTTATAATTGAATTCTCGCATTTCCCCTATTTCCTTTCTATGCTCCTAAATTATATCTCTTTTTAGGAGAATGTCAATATGTAGGAGAATCATTCTTCAATATCCTCCTTCCATAAATCTATGAATTTTCTACGCAAAAAGGGATATCAGCAACTTTGCCAATATCCCTATTCATAGCCATCATTCGATGGTATCCATATTCACTTTTATATCCGGTATCATTATCAATATATTACTCTGCCATCATTTCTGATATTGCCGGAAAACTCATCCACATCCATCAGGAGTGCTCCAAAACCACCTTCCACCCGTCCAGAGTCCTCTCTTTCGAATCAAAATTCGCACCGATTTTGATGAGTTTCCTCCTGTCGGCGGCATAGGGCTTCGCGTAGCCATTATCCTCTATCTGCTTCATCGCTTCATCTGCCGTAGAATCCCTCTTGAATTCAAACAGGTAAACATAATCATCTGTCTCCACGATGCAGTCCGCCCGTCCCTTTGCGCTGTGAACCTCCGTCATCGTATATTGCCCAAGCAGCATGAAGACTATATATACGACATTCTGGAAATTCTGCTCTATTATTTTTTCGTCGTTTGGATAAGGGAGTCTCGCAAAAAGAGCCGTAAAGCGGTCTTTGAGGCTGTCGGTCCTCCCCTTTTCTATATCCATACCGAAAGACCTTATGTCCAACGGATCATGGCTTTCTTCATCATGAAGATATGTGGGAGCCAGACTGTTCAAAAAGCCGTATCTGACTTCATCATTGGGGTAATCCAGCTGATAGCTCAAATATTTTTTGTCATAACCCTTGATGGTCAGGTAACCCGTCTGATAAAAGAGCGGGATCGGATTTGGATTATCGTAGCGGTAATCCGTCAGGACATTTGCGTTCGCGTACAATTCGCCTTCCGTGATCTGCTTCGCGTCAAAGCCGGATTCCTTCAGCTTGTCTATCAAAAATGTGGGCGTACCTGTGGAAAACCAGTACATTCCGAATTCCTTTTTATCAAACGCATTGAGCAGACTGAAAGGATTGTATACTCCGTCGCAGTTTTGGTGAAAATGATAGCCGTCATACATTTTCTTCAGTTCGGCAAGGCATTCGCTCTTTGTGATCTGATTGTTTGCGGCCATCGCCGCTATCTCAGGATCAAAGTTGTCCTTTAGCTCCGTTTCCGTGATCCCGCATATGCCTGAATACCTGCGATCCAGAGAAATATCATTCAGCTGGTTCAGGTCACTGAAGATGCTTACCTTGCTGAATTTCGTTACGCCTGTGATAAATACGAATTTCAGATAATGGTCATAGCTTTTCAGTGTGCTGAAAAAACCCTTGAACACTGCCTTGTTGTGTTCGACCATGGCCTTGTCGGCGCCCTCGAGCAGCGGCTTGTCGTACTCATCAACGAGCACTACCGCGCGCTTTCCGGTGGTCTCCACAGCCTTCTCTATGACATATCTGAAGCGCTCCTCAAGCGGCCTGTCTGCCATTAGGTCTCCGTATAACGCTTCCCATGACCTGATATGCTCGTCCAGTACCTCTTCGAGCGCACTATCTTCCTTGAAATTCTTTTTGTTGAAATCTATATAAAAAACAGGATATTTCTGCCAGGCGTCATTATTCTCCTTCTCAAGCTCGGCAATCCTCAGCCCCTCAAACAGCTCCTTCTTTCCCTCAAAGTAAGCCTTCAGCGTGGACAAAAACAGGCTCTTCCCAAACCGTCTCGGACGGCTAAGGAAATCAGGAATTCCGCTTTTGGCAAGATTGTAGACATATTCCGTCTTGTCCACATAAAGAAATCCTTCCTTCCTGATCTTTTCAAAATCCTGTATCCCTATAGGCAGTTTTCTCACCATTTATTTTTCTCCCTGCATAACCCCTTTACGCAAATACCCTTCCGCTCCATCAAGCGCATCTACTCCGCCACCTTCCACCCGTCCAGAGTCCTCTCTTTCGAATCAAAATTCGCACCGATTTTGATGAGTTTCCTCCTGTCGGCGGCATAGGGCTTCGCATAGCCATTATCCTCTATCTGCTTCATCGCTTCATCTGCCGTAGAATCCCTCTTGAATTCAAACAGGTAAACATAATCATCTGTCTCAACGATGCAGTCAGCCCGTCCCTTTGCGCTGTGGACCTCCGTCATCGTATATTGCCCGAGCAGCATGAAGACTATATATACGACGTTCTGGAAATTCTGCTCGACGATCTTTTCGTCGTTTGGATAAGGGAGTCTCGCAAAAAGAGCCGTAAAGCGGTCTTTGAGGCTGTCGGTTTCCGCATTTCTTATATCCTTTACAAAACTCCTTACATCAAGCGGCCGCGATGTCTTTTCCGCACAAAGATAATACGGTGCCAGGCTCTTTAAAAATCCGTATCGCACCTCTTCGTTCGGATAGCCCAATGCATAGCTTCTAAATTCAGCGTCATACCCTCTGATCGTCAGATATCCGGTCTGGTAAAAAAGCGGTACCGGATCCTCATTGTCGATCCGATAGTCAGTAAGCGAGGACTCTTCTTCATAATAATCATCTGTCGTAAACTGCTTCGCGTCAAAACCAGATTCCTTGAGCTTGTCGATCAAAAATGTAGGCGTGCCGGTTGAAAACCAATACATGCCGAATTCCTTTTTATCAAACGCATTGAGCAGACTGAAAGGATTGTATACTCCGTCGCTGTTTTGGTGAAAATGATAGCCGTCATACATCTTTTTTAGATTTGAAAGGCACTCATCCTCACTAATCCCCCGAGCTTTGGCCATGGCGCGGATCTCGGGCGCAAAGTTCTCTTTGAGTTCTGTTTCCGTAATCCCGCAAATCTGTGAATAATCAGCCGAGAGAGATATGTCCCTGAGCTGGTTCAGGTCACTGAAGATGCTTACCTTGCTGAATTTCGTCACGCCTGTGATAAATACGAACTTCAGATAATGGTCATAGCTCTTCAGTGTGCTGAAAAAACCCTTGAAGACAGCCTCGCTGTGTTCGACCATTGCCGGATCCGCCCCCTCGAGCTGAGGCTTGTCGTACTCATCAACGAGCACTACCGCACGCTTTCCGGTAGTCTCTGCCGCCTTTTTTATCAGATACTGGAACCTTGTTGATAATGCCCTGCCGCTTTCTTCATCGCCATATATACTTTCCCACTCCTTCAAATGGGCATCCAGAACTTCCTCAAGGGCGTTGTCAGCTTTGAAATTGTTTTTGTTGAAATCTATATAAAAAACCGGATATTTCTGCCAGGCGTCATTATTCTCCTTCTCAAGCTCGGCAATCCTCAGCCCCTCAAACAGCTCCTTCTTTCCCTCAAAGTAAGCCTTCAGCGTGGACAAAAACAGGCTCTTCCCAAACCGTCTCGGGCGGCTCAGGAAATCAGGAATTCCGCTTTTAGCAAGATTGTAGACATATTCCGTCTTGTCGACGTAAAGATATCCTTCACTCCTTATTTTTTCAAAATCCTGTATCCCTATCGGGAGTTTTCTTTCAATCCTACCCACTGTAGCTCCTATCCGGGGGCAGCCCCCTTTGTTCGAGGTTTTCTATCGATCCACCCACTCATGCTCCTTTACGGATTATCTGAAGAACTTCGCTACGTCAACAACGCCTTTGGCGAATTATCATTCTGTTTCATCAAAGAGATATCCTGTTTTTCGATCTTCTCCGAAACGTAGGGATTGTCATATCCACCGCGGACCATATTCTTCTTTTCCTTCCGGAGATTTTGAAGCAGAGACAACGCCTTTTCTTTTGTGACAAGTCCCTGCTGCCACGCTTTTACGGACATTACTATCGAATACGAATACAATTGCAATATCGCGTAATCTATGGCCTCTCTTATCTTTTTGTCCTCGTTTTTTTCACCAACCAGATACACGGCCTTCATTGCGGACAAGGCTGCATCTATATATCTGCCCGGTTCCTGAGTCTTTGACAGTGAAGCCTCCGTATCATCATAGAAGTAGAGGACCTCCTTGACATTTGCGATCGATCCCGCCATCAAAAAGACATGCGTCAGGAAATCCATATCCTCCAAAACGTATGCATTTCTGAATAGGATCTTTTCTCTTTGCAAAAACTCCCTCTTGAACAGCTTGGTGACAATGTACCCGCCTGAAGCTATCAGTCTTGACCTTTTTTCGGGCGTGAGTTCACCGCAAAGATCATCGGAAGTAAAGACTATGGCCCTGTCCGTGCTCTTCTGGTAGAATCCGCAGTCCACCACATCAAAGCCGCCCTCCTTTGCCCGCAGATAAAGCTTCTCATACATACTTGACGAGACATAATCATCTGAATCGAGGAAGCCTATATATTCCCCCTCCGCGTAAGAAAGCCCTATATTCCTTGAATCTCCCGGCCCGCTGTTTTTCTCCTTCAAAATGACCTTCAGCCTGTCCGGATATTGTTGATCCAATTCAACCAATATCTGCGGCGTCGGATCAGTGGATGCATCATCCACAATTATTATCTCTATATCATCGAGGCTCTGCTGAAGGAGCGTCCCTATGGCCCGCCCTATAACATCCTTTCCGTTATAGACCGGTATTATCACGCTTACTTTTTTCAATTTTCCTGACTTCCTGCGAATATCGGGTCAAAACCCGTCATACTTTGATCTTTGCCAACCGCTCTCTTGCTTTTTTGTACTGTCCGCATCGGCTGTAATGATCTTTGGCTTCGCCGATACGTCCCTGCACCTCTCTGATCACGCCCGCATTGTAATATGCCTTGTATGAATTAACGCCCTCCACCTTTGAGGCGGGACATCGCGTTGCCTGCAAAAACAGATCTACCGCCTCATCAAATCTGGCATTATTCATATATATCAGCCCGAGCACAAAAAGATAATCCGCATCCGACTTGAAATATTCATATACACCGCCAAGCTCAAGCGCCTTTTCCTTTTGACCGGAATTCAACAATGCATAACCGTATGAGGCCACCGCATCCTTTACAAACTCAAGCCTCTCATCAAGATCGATGGACAGTGTCTTTGAAAAAAAATCTGCCGCCCCTTCGTAATCTCCGATGTAATACAAACTCTTTCCTACCTGATACAAAAGATAGGCCCGCTTAAACGGATCCTTTTCCGTATCAAGTTCGACTTTCAAAAGCTTGATATTTCTGTTTGCTTTTTTCTTTCTTTCGTTCTCCGACAGAGCATAGCCGGTATGTCTGACCACAAGCGGGGCATCAAAAAGATCCCCGTTTTGAGCCGAGGCTCCATTATCCTTCCTTTCAAGCTGTTCGTGTATCCTTCCCTCATATCTGTAATACTTTGGCGAAAAGATCCTTGAAATATATTCATCCGCCGTGGATGTCTCGCCCCCGTAGTCAATGATATTCCGCTGAACGAGCCTTCCGACCGCCTTTGGATCCTTTCTGTATACAGCCTCTATTGCCTCAATATCACATTCTATGATCTCCTCATCAGAATCGATCATGACGATGATATCATCCGACACCTTGTCGCAGCAAAAATTCCTGGCTGCCGAAAAATCATCTATCCATTCGAAATCGTATACATTTTTTGTATACCCGTAAGCCACCTCTTTGCTGTCATCCATAGACCCGGTATCAACAACAACGATATCAGCCTCCGGTCCGAACCGTCTGATGGCCTCGAGACATTTTTTCAGATTGTCTCTCTCATTTTTTGTGATAATACAAAATGTCATATAGCTTCAAACATCGCAATTCTGTATCATTATCGGCTTGCCTGTTTCTTTGTAAAGCCACACCACGCTGCTTTGATCGCCATAATAAGCATCACTTATTGCTATGGCTCTGTCCAGTTCGGGCGAGTCATCATAAATTCCCCAACCCTCATTCCTGTAAGCATCCACAAGGTCTTTGTAGCTTTGCCAAAGCTCAGGCCTTAATGATGTGATCGTAGCTTCCATAAGGGGATGCGGTCTCCACAGCAATACCACCTCATCCCTGTTTTCTTTAAAGAATTCAAAGACCCTTTTGATCTTTTCGATCATCTTTTCACTTTCATGAAGCAGGGCGGCAACGCTTGTATTGTAAAAGATGACCTTCTTCTTTCCCCCGTCGCTCTTTTTTATCAGCCTGTCCCAATCCCCGGGGATCTCATAATCCTCAGCCTTCAGGTTCCTCACCCGTTCCAGCTTCGGTGAACCGCTCCCTTCTATCTTGTTCTCCCAATAAGTGCGCGTTTCCTCTCCGGCGAGTCCGGTCATTATGTCAATATAAACTCTGCGCCAGTCTTCGGACTGCACGATGACCTTGTGTGCGTTGACTACGGCAGGAACCGTTACAAAATGCTCGATCCCCTTCACTGCCGCCTTGTTTGAGGGATCTATATCTCCAAGAATGAAATACGGAACATATACAAGCTCGTCCGTATAATTCTTGAGCTCCGATGAATAATATTCAGGCGAAACGCTTGTTACATAATTGGCCCCGTCATAGGGATTGTGGATATATATTGCCTCCGGGTGCATAGTCTTGAGGTCGTGCTTCGAATAGAACTCTATCGGCACATCCTTCGGAAACATTGTCCCCTCATAATGAATCTTCGAAAGCCCTCCCGCGGCATCCCGGTCGTAATACGGAATAGGTATTACCATAGTGATCGTATCAGGCTCTTCCTTCATCTTTGCCCATATGGATTCGAGCGAATCCCACATTGAAGCTTTGTATGGCAAAAATACAACAAGCCTCTCTGTTTTGATCCTGCTTTTGATACCGTTTGTCACATCAAGAAGAAGTTTGCGAAGCTTTTTTTCCGTTTTTTTGAAGTTGACCGCCGCGTTGTTTTTTATGTCTTCGCCGGTCTGCCAGATCACCTCGCAATAATCCTCGAGAAGGTGAACCTCATCTGTGCCTTCGCCTTCAGAAGACTCAATGGTCTCACCTATCCTGATAGCACCCTGCTGGCACTTGCAAAGCAAATCAACAGCAGCATCATTCTGCTTTTCTTCTATGGATTTTTCTATTTCAAGATGCGCCTCACGCAAAGCATCAAGGGTCTCAATACATCTATCCTTTGTATATCTTCGCAATGCTCCTGCTCCAGAGTCTGAACTTCATACCACATTATTCTCATTTTTATAATATCGGCAATTCTATTAGTTCATTATAGGTTTCTTCGTTTTGTATTACAAGGCTATTATTCCGGAAAGCGCGTTATAGCGCGGTATCCGGCGCCTCTTTCAGATTCCGGTAGTAAGAAGATCGTTTTTATTTTATAATGCTTTTGAATGACAAGAATGGATTGGGGAGCGAACGCTCCTTTTTGTTGGTAGATTGCTAAGATGATGCTCTCGATAAACCCGAAAATTGTTGATGCGCCCCCCGACATCGGCTTCTTTGAAGCAGAGGAACGGGAAGGTTTCTTTGTCTCTTCCATGATGAAGAGATACTGGGCTGCACAGCTCAAGGTGCTTTCAGATGTCGCCCGGGTATGTAAGAAGCACAATATAAGATGGTTCGCGGATTGCGGGACGCTTCTCGGCACTGTGCGCCACGGCGGTTACATTCCCTGGGATGATGACCTTGATATCTGTATGCTGCGCCATGACTGGCTTCGGTTTTTTGAGGTCGCAAAGGCCGAACTTCCGAAAGAGTATTGTGTAATAAACCTGGATCTCGAAAAGGACTTTGATCTGCTCCTCGGTCGTGTCGTAAACTCTCATGCCATAGAACTTGACTCCGGACATTTGAAGGAATTCTTCGGCTGCCCCTACTCTGTCGGGATAGACATATTCCCGCTGGACGGCCTCTTTGATGATGAGGAAAAAGAGGAGTCAAGGCGCTCCCTTGCTTCTGACGTGAAAAAAGCCTATGACCTTGTCGGCTCCGGAAAGCTTGATACGCCGGAGTGCAAAAACCTGCTTTCCGATATTGAAAAGCGCTCTCATACCACGCTTCACAGAAACAGCGGGCTCTACAGGGAGCTTTTGCTCTTGACGGAAAAACTCTACAGGATGTGCCCCTCTGACAAGGCAACGCACATAGCCCTGATGCCGTTTTGGGTCTCTCATCATGATCATAGATACAGCTGCGGGATGTTCCGGGACACCATCCTGCTCCCGTTTGAATATATAGATATCCCCGTACCCGCAAAATACAACGAAGTCCTGAAGATCGAATACGGCGAATATATGACGATCCACAAGGGCGGCGGCGTCCACGAATATCCGGTCTACAAGGATCAGGAGGCTATCCTTCGAAAAACCAACAATGCCAACCCTTTCCGCTTTACTCTGACGCAAGGAGCCCTCAATTCTTTTCACCGCGAAAAAACCGGAAAAGAAAAATGTCTTGAAATGACAGGTACTCTTCTTAAGGCACATGAAGAAGTGAGAGATCTATGTCTTGCCGGAAACAGTGATGCTGCCCTTCAGGTACTTAACGGCTGCCAGGCGCTTGCCATATCCCTCGGAACGCAAATGGAAAAAAATATGCCGGGAAGTGAAGCGCTCGTCCATATGCTTGAAGACTATTGCGAAAAGGTATATGTCGCGAGCACCTCATGGGATGAAAACAGCGCCGGATCATTGAGCACTTCGATCGGGAATGTCGAGACTGAAATAGAAAATTATTTTTCAACCAGAAAGAAGGAGGTCCTCTTCCTCCCCTGCAAGGCATCCTGGTGGAAAAGCATGGAGCCGGTATACAGGAAATACAAGGGATTGGCGGATTGCGAAGTGATCGTGATGCCGCTTTCCTATCTCACCGGCGACAGGCTCACCGGAGTAAACGGCGGCAGGCAAAATGACGCGGCTCAGCTCCCTGATTACATAAAACCTGTTACGCCGAATGATTATGATATTGTTTCCCGTCACCCGGACATTATCATTACACAATACCCTTACGACGACTGGGGACAGACCGTTGATGTGCCGGAATTCTTTTATTCCAAAAATCTTACGGCATACACGGATGAGCTGATATACGTTCCCTGCTTTGATGTGGATCCGCCGATCGATGAAAATGACAAGGCTGCGTCCGCCATAAAGGTAATGATAGAACAGCCTGCAGTCCTCTACTGCGACAAGGTCATAGTCCATTCAGAAGCAATGAAAAAGCTGTATGTGGACACGCTTTTTGAAAAAACCGGGGAGGGGGATTATTGGGACAAAAAGCTCATCGTTTGGGATGAAAAAAAGGCTTCTCCTAAAAAGACCGATCCCCCCAAAAACTCCGCTTTTCCCAAAGAATGGCAGGACAAGGTCAGAAACTGCAAGGTTCTTCTTTTTGGTATAAACGCAGCCTTTCTTCTCGAAAACGAAAACGCTGCCATTGAAAAGCTGAAGGCCGCAATGCTCGAGATCACGGAGCATTCAGATGACCTTCTTTGCATCTTTTCTCCGTCCGCTGACATTAATTCGATAAGCGATATCGACCCCGGCTTGTGGCACGCCTATACCGAGTTTTCGGCGTCGATCAAAGAAAAGGAAAATGTGATATATGACGAAGATCAAAGCGCGGAAAAATATATAAGCTCTATCTCGGGCTATTACGGCACAGCCGGAGTTCTCGCTCACAGATGCAGAAATATCGGAAAACCCGTAATGTTGATGGCTATCGTCTGATACGGAAAGGAAAAAATGAATTACGCAATCCTTCTCTCCGGTGGGACCGGAACCAGAATAAGATCTGATATACCCAAACAGTATTTGAGACTGGGTCCGCATATGATGGTGACTCTGTCACTCAAGGCTTTGCTTGATTGCGATGATATCGATCTCGTTTTTGTAGTCTGTGACAGATCCTGGAGAGATGCTATCGAAGATGACGCAAAAACTGCAGGCCTTGATATCAAAAGGATCGAAGGCTTCGCCGATCCCGGGATGAACAGGCAGGGTTCGATCTTGAATGGAATGAAGAAGATCTTCGACTGCTGTGGGGACGGGACTGATGCAGATACGGTGCTCGTCCATGACGCGGCAAGGCCCTTTGTAAGCGTCTCTCTCCTTAAAGCGTGCTACAGCGCTATCCCCGGTCATGACGGAGTAATGCCTGTCCTTCCCATGAAGGATACTGTATATATGAGCGAAGACGGGGTTTCCGTTTCAAGCCTTCTCGACCGGAAAAAGATATTTGCAGGCCAGGCACCTGAGCTCTTTCTATTAAAGAAATATTATGATGCAAACACCGCCCTGTCTTTCGATGATATCCAAAAGATAAACGGAGCTTCAGAGCCTGCGATACTTTCCGGCATGGATATCGCGATGATCCCCGGAGACGAAGCCAATTTCAAAGTGACCACAGATGCCGACCTTGCCCGCCTGCAGTGACACGGGGACGGTTCTTTTGTCACCATTATCACAACGAGGAGGATAGACAATTTGTTATGAAAGCATGGATTTTGCGAAATATCGGGGAGATAGATCATTCTGATGTGGAAATCCCCATCCCCAAAGACAATGAGGTTTTGATACGCGTAAAGGCCGCCGGCATCTGCGGCTCTGACATTCCAAGGATATATGAGACCGGCGCCCACAAAATGCCTCTTGTGCCGGGACACGAATTCTCAGGAGTCGTGGAGGAGGTCGGAAAAAGCGTCGATCCATCGTGGCAGAACAAAAGAGTCTCTGTCTTTCCCAAGATCGCCTGCGGGCAATGTCCGTCCTGCAGCAAGGGGCTTTTTGACATGTGCCAAAATTATGACTATGTCGGTTCCAGAAGAGACGGTGCCTTTGCTGAATATGTCACCGCGCCTGCCAAAAACCTTCTGCCCCTCCCGGACAGCGTGAGTTTTGAGGAGGGCGCGATGATGGAGCCTCTTGCAGTTGCTGCAAATGCTGTTCGGCGGAGCTTTTCCGGCACTGACAAAGAAGCATCACCTGATGAACCGGTCGTCGTCTGCGGCCTTGGAACGATCGGAGTCATGGTCGTCATGCTTCTCCTCGAAGCCGGCTATAAGAATATCTATGTGATCGGAAACAAAGAGCCGCAAAAGAAAAGGGTGGCGACCCTCGGAATTCCCGAAGATCACTTCTTAAACAGCAAAGATGAAACTCCCGTCGAATGCTTGATGGAAGCTACTGACGGCGGTGCATCCGTTTACTTTGAATGCGTCGGGAAAAATGAGTGCATCTCTCAAGGGATTGGAGCACTATCTCCCTGCGGACGGCTCATCCTTGTTGGAAATCCCTATTCGGATATGGCTTTTTCAAGGGATGTCTACTGGAAGATACTCAGAAATCAACTTTCCGTACACGGCATCTGGAATTCGGCCTTCAGGCAGGAGCCCATTGAAGGAGAACGGCTTGACGACTGGAATTATGTCTTAAATAGAATAAAAGAAAACAGGATCAGGCCTTCAGGCCTCATTACTCACAGGCTTCCTCTTTCAGATCTTGAAACAGGGCTTCTTATCATGAGAGACAAGACGCAGGATTATTGCAAGGTCATGATCAAAAGTGAATGAAAAAGAATGACAAAAGAACCGTCCCCCTGTCACAAAAGTGACAAAAGAACCGTCCCCCTGTCACTTTATCCGGATGTCGGTGATCGCGATCTCGTCGCCTGTCAGAGCCGCATAAACCGCTTCATCTGAAGGAAGGACGGTAGTGTTTCTGACCTCGACACCGAGGTTTGTGGCATTAAGAACTACCTTGTTTCCTCTCTTTCGAAGCGAAATACTGTACTCCATCCCCTTCTTGTTCTTTTCTTTCCAGGAATCCCAGCCTGGGAAGTCATCAGTCTTTTTCATATAGAACTGGTTCCGGGCAGGATCGTCATCTCCGCCGATCTCTCCATTCAGCTTGATCAGCGCGTACTCCCGGTAATCTTCGCCGTCCACTCTTCCATCTTTTGAAGAGAAGATCACGACATAAGGGCAGTGCCATACCAGTGTCGCTGACGGAAGGCTCATGGAGTGAAACTCTATCAGAGCCTCGTCCTTTACCGGTATAGCGCCCGTAGAAGCCGAACGGAAGCGGTCGATCTGCACATTCTTCAGATCCGATTCGAGCCTGTTGATATAGCTTATCTTGCTTACGATCTCTCTGATCTCACCTTCCGCAGTCTTCTTTCCTGTCTTCTCAACGGTGATATCACGTATTTTGCAGTTTTCTCCCGTGAGCCCTATGTAGGCGGCATTGGAGTTGTAAGGCAATGCCATTATGATATCAACGGTCCGCACATGATCCGACATAATGATCGAAACATGATCCTCATATCTCTTTGCGGTGATCCGGTACTCATTTTCTTTAAGCGAAGGATCCAACGAATCTTCCCTTACTTTGACTTCCATATTTCTCGCGCTCGTGGAGACATAGTTTCCGTCAAACCAGGCCTCACCGTATTCGAGATAGCCGTAAGCCTTGATCGCCTTGTCATTGTCGTGGACATGTTTGTCATAGGAGTCAAAGAGGATAATGGACGGGGCAGAGCAGGCATTCTCTTTGGAGGGCATCTTTTCGCAGAAGAAATGAATGACCTTCTCATTTTCTGTCACGTGAATGCCGCAGGTTACGTTTTCACGATAATCTTTGCATGTGATCTCGCTTTCGATCGAAGAAGCATCGTTATTATCTTCTTTGCGCTGTTCCTCATCCATAATGCGGATCATGATATCCGAAAAATGCGGGTCAAACTGCTTCCCGGCCACCTTTACGAATTCCTCCCGTACAGCCTGATAAGTGAGCGGCTCTCGGAACCTTTGCTTTCTCGTCATCGTATCATATCCGTCGGCAACCGCGATTATCCTTGATATTTCAGGGATATCATTTCCCTTGAGACCGTCGGGATAGCCCGAGCCGTCATACCGCTCGTATACATGACGCGCGCCCTTTTCAAGATAAGGATATTCTGAAATACTGGACAATATCTCCGCAGTGAACACCGGCCTTTGATGAATGATATCTCGTTCCTCATCGGTCAGTTTGTCTTCCTTTTTCAGAATGGAATCCGGTATGCCTATCATTCCAAGATCATGAAGCAGCGCGGTATAATAGACTTCATCGCATTCCTCTTCGCCCTTTCCGTCGCTCCTTGCAATTTTCTTTGCAAGGTCCGCAACCCTTACGGAATGGCCGATCTGGTATTCATCTCTTTTTTCCACCGCGGTAACAAAAGAGGTCGCGGTCTGGTCAAAAAGACGCCGCATGCTCTGATGCTCTTTTTCGAGATTTGCGACTTCAACTTTGTGCGCGCTTATCACTTCGTTGTTTATGTCAAGATAAGCAAAGATATAAAGTGCTATGGAAACCAGCGCCATTGCCATATTAACGAGTGAGATCCCGTAGGTAAAAACCTGCATGATACCAAAAATGATCGGCACAAAAATATAAAGAGTAAGCGAAAAATAGATGAGCCGCGAAAACAGTTTTCTGTACTGAAGGATAACGGTATATTGCAGGATCGGGATTATGACCGGTATCAGATATGCGATCAGAAAGCCGTCTCCCCTTTGATATACATTATTCTCGTCAAAATAATAATAAAGTCCGCTAAAAGCCGATATCACCGCAAGGAGCATCCCTGCTATCGCGCCAAATTGCGCAATGATCAGGCGCCTTGGCATTTTTTCAAGGTGACCGTCTGTCAGGAGAAGATTTGTAATATAAAGATTGGAACAGAGCACTATCGCAGAAGTCAGAAAAAATACCATGAAGTTTGAAACCCTTACCATAACAAAGCCAAGGTCCGAGCCATCTCCCCTGTAGATATATGCAGTCCTGTCAAAGGCGAGAAGTATCATGGAGGTAAGTTCCATCATGACAAGGATCCATTTTTTTCTTCTCGGAAGGAAGCGGGTGATCAGAAGCAGGATCGCCATCAGGGCGCAGAAGGCGCACAGGACCAGCATGATATTCAATTGATGTTCTCTGATAAGATCAAACACTTTTCGTGTCTCCTTTATTACCTTTAATCTTTGTTGAGTATGCTCCCGATCAATTCTTCCATGCCATCCCAGTCGAAGGTCTTCAGCAGCTCTGAAAAACGCTTGATATTTTTCCTTGCATCATCAGGCAGCTTGAATTGTGAAAGCTCCTGAAGTATCGTCTCAACCGTATCGTAATCCATCTGAGGGACAGAGTCTGAAAGCGCCTGGTATGCTTCATTCAACTCATCCTCCGATATCGGCTCCTTGCCTTCGTCGTCATCCTCTTCCTCCGGATTGAGGCGGGACAGGATTTCCTTGAATGACTCATACTCCATAATGAAAGGAGTATTGTGCGAATTGATGAAGTCCATATCCTGACGGTTGCCTGCGTCCTCAAGTGCCGCCGCATGCTCCGAGAGTGTTCCTGCTCCGATGATCCGGGCAGAGCTTTTTAATGCGTGTACCTTGATGGTATAAAGGCGGATGTTTCCGTCGTTGTAGGCATCGCTTATTACTTTCCTGTTTCCGTCGAGGGTATCGTAGAAAAGCTTCAATGCGAAGATGAAGCCCGAAATACCGCCGGAATTCTTGATGCCCTCGTCGACGGAAATTTCTGCAACATCATAGATCCACTTCATGTCCTCGGGGATCTCTGTGATCTCTTCCACTGCATCAGCCTGAGTCGGCTTTTCTATCATGCTCTCGGGAAGATGCTTCATAATGGTTCTTTCAAGAGTTTCACTGTCAATAGGCTTTGAAAGATAACCATTGAAGCCCTTTGATTTATAGAACTCCTCGCCGGCTGTTGAATTTGCGGTAAGTGCATATACGGGAAGGTCCTTATCAAATTCCCTTATCCTTGCGACCGCTTCGACGCCGTCCATACCGGGCATCATATGGTCCATCAGAACCACGTTGAAGGCGGTATCCCTTATCTTGTCGAGCGCGTCCTCGCCGCTGGTGGAGGTCGTGACAAATACTCTTGTCGCCTTCAAAAGTCCCTTGATGACATTGAGGTTCATCGGGTTGTCGTCAACGACAAGGATATCCGCATCAGGCGCGATGAACTGCGGCATGTAAGGGCCCTTCGGAGTAGACTCATCATGCTCTATGAATGCGCCGATGGGAGAAGCGTCAACGATACGCTGCTCTACGGTCAGGATAAATTCAGAGCCTTCCCCGTAGACGCTTTCGCACCAGAGCTTTCCGCCCATCAGCTCCGCGAATTTTCTTGATATATCAAGTCCGAGGCCGGTACCCTGTATCGAGCTGTTCTTCTCCTCATCAAGCCGCTCATAGGCAGTAAAGAGCTTCTCCATATCCTCTTCTTTAACGCCCATTCCCGTATCCTTGACGGAGTACCTTATCTTTGCAGTATCGTTGTCCCTCTCGTCTATTGAGATATTTAATATAAAGCCGCCCACCTCAGTATATTTGACTGCGTTCGTCAAGAGATTGAGAAGGATCTGCTTGATCTTGTCAGCATCGCCGTAAAGCCGTTTCGGGAAGATCTCATCCACCACAACATCAAAGGTCAGCTCCTTTTCCGTGCTTCTGACGCGGATCATGGAAACGATCGATCTGAACAGGTCAACTGTGTCATATTCCTTTTCGACAAGGTGCATCTTGCCGGATTCGATCTTGCTTATGTCAAGGAGGTCGTTGATGAGTCCGAGCAGTGACTCCGTAGCATTTCTGATATCAAAGGAGTAATTCATCACGGACATGAAGTAGCCCTTGGGAACGCCCGTGGCATCCTCGCGCATGACCATCTCGTTCATTCCCATGATGGTATTGATGGGGGTGCGGATCTCATGTGACATATTCGCAAGGAAGCGTGACTTCGCGGTATTGGCGTTTTCCGCCTCTTCCTTCGCGCTGCGGATCTTGTCATACTGCCGGGCGACTATCGTGGAGCGCATTACATACCAGACTACAAAGCCCGCAAGAATGACCATCAATATCACAAAGAGAACCCTTATCAGGATCAGCTCGCCGAGTCTCGCCTTCTTCGTGATAGCAAAAGACTTGTCCTGCAGGACCTTACCTGTTATCTTGTCCACGACCTGAAGATGAAGGGTGTAATTTCCATAGCGGAGATTTGTATATTCAAGAGATGTAAGTTTGCTCAGAGGAACGGTAATTCCCGCATCCGGCCCGTTTTCAAGATACATGCGTACTGTGGGATTGAGCATTGTATAATCCATCACAGAACCCATGATCTCCACACGCCCCTGTGAAGCCGGTATACGGAACACTCCCTTTTCATCCGGAAAGATCCTCTCATCATCACAGACGATGTAATGAACATCCATCATCAGCTTTCCGCTGTTCTCGTAATAGCCGTTGATATTGACCTTTATGACGCCGTTTCTTCCGGGTATGTAGAGATTTTTGTCCGTGTCGAGCGCACTGTAGGAATTTGCGGTGATGGCGTAAGGAAGCCCGTTTTCAACGGTATAGAGATTGTATTCCGTGATATTGTCGGCTATCATCGAATCCACATCTACGGTGTAGATCCCGTAGGAGGATAATATCCATGCGTTTCCAAGATCATCAAAATATAGATCATAATTGTTGTTGTAGGGAAATGATGATACCGAAGTGATCACCCCGTCCTTCAAATACTGAAGAGCGTTGGAGGTCACGATCCAAAGGACATTTTTTAAAGAATCCTTTTTTATCCTCATGACGACACCGCTGGAAAGTCCTTCGTCGACGCTGAGCTTTGTGAGACCGCTGTCCGATATCATATAGATCCCGTCGCCGTCGGTACCTGCAAGGATAGTGCCGTCAAAGCCTTCCTCCACGGTAAGGACGACGGTATTATCCATGCCATCCTTTCCCGTGACAGTGCGGATCACCCGTCCGTCCCGCACTACCGCAACGCCGCCGTTTGTTGCGACAAGCACATCCCCGCTCTCAGTGAATTCGACGGCCCGGACTGAATTGCTCGGCATCCCGTCTTTTGTTGTGAGGGAAAGAATGCTCTTGTCTCTGCCATAGCGGACAAGTCCAAGGTCATTTGTAAATGTGGTTATCCAGAGATTGTCGTCTTTGTCTTTCTTTATGCAGCGGATACGGCTGTCTTTGATAAAGTTCGTCAGCTCATTGTCTACCGTGGTCCCGTCCTTTGATATGATCTGAAGTCCGGAATCGGTTCCGATGTAGAGGTCGCCGTCAAGAAGGCAGGCGGCATTTGCGACTGAACTGGCAAGACCTGCACGCCTGCTGACATCCACAAAATTGTTCGTAACCACCTTCATAGCGCCCTTTGTGGAGGATGCCATCCATAGATTCCCCTGATAATCCGACGTGAGCATCTCGATCCCGCTGTCGAACGGAATATCATAGAGCTGTTGGAATTCACTGTTTTCATCAAGATATCCCGTCGCGGTACCTGTAGAGATCCACACTCTGTTGCAATCGTAATTGATCCAGTGTGTGCCGGAAAGCGGGGCGATATCTATCTTCTGAAGCTTGTCAGCCTTATCCCCGAATGCACCATGATAAACAGCGCTTCCTTCCGTACCGAGATATACCATTCCGGGATTTTCGGGGTCTGCCATAATGGTCCATATTTCTTCAATGCCGAGGTCTTTTCCGGTATAAAACTCATTTACCGTTCCATTATCTATCGCAAAGACGATCCCGTCGCCTGCCAGCCCGAAGATCCTGCCGTTTGGGTCCCTGTCAAGCCGGAGCACGCGCTCTCCGGAAAATGTTTCTCCCCCGGGCGTGTGAAGGATAAGGGCGTTGTCTGCATAGCACAGTCCGTCCGTAGTCGCAATGAAAACATTACCTGAATTGTCCTCGGCAAAGCTTCGGATGGAGGATGAAGAAAGCCCGTCCTTGTGGGTAAGGTGCGTCTGATCGTTCCCGTCGATAACGACAACTCCGTTGTCATTGGTGCCTACCCAGATCCTCCCGCGGCTGTCCTCGAAGATGCATCGCGCACTGGTAAGTCCCTGTGAAGCATCCATTCTTTCAAAAACCTGACCGTCATAGCGGATCACTCCGGCATAGCCGCCTATCCACACATAGCCGCTTTTTGAGCCCAGAATGTACATGGCATCGGAGGTGGGAAGTCCGTTTGTGGCATCATAGACCTCCGTGGAATAGCCCATGTTGTAAAGCTGTCCGGTAGCGGCATAGCCGCCGCCGTAGATATCATATGTGTTATTCGTCTCTTCATTCTGCGGCGCAGATACATCAGCTGCAAAAGCGCTTTTCACCGGTGTGACAGCAAAAAGCGACAGCATGCCAAAAAGACAGCAGAGAGAAAGCGCTCGTTTTTTAAGTTTTCGCTTCGTCTTCACAGACAGCCTCCTATACGGCATCCTCATTATATTTTCTCAGGATCACTTTTACTTCGGGCAGCGCATCGATAAAGACCTCGACACACTTCGCATCAAACTGTGTTCCGGCGCCTTCCTTCAGCATTTCGATCGCTTTGTCAAGCGGGAACGGCGGCTTGTAGATACGGCGGGATGTCAATGCGTCAAACACATCCGCGACAGCCATGATGCGGGCAGAAAGCGGGATCACCTCTCCATGCAGTCCTTCGGGATAACCCTTGCCGTCCCAGCGTTCATGGTGGTAGGCCGCCATGTTTCTCGCTTCCTTTAAGTAGTTTTCGCCCTCGACCGTATCAATGGCCTTTTCCATTATCTTGCGGCCTTCCGTCGTGTGGGTCTTCATTATCTCGTATTCCTCATCAGTGAGCTTGCCGGGCTTGTTCAGGATCTGATCGGAAATGCTGATCTTTCCGATATCGTGAAGCGGCGCGCTTCGTACAACATCAGAAATAAATTTGGGAGTGATCTTCTCGGCGTAGTAGCCTTTCTTCTTCAGGCCCTCCACTATGATCTTGACATAGGCCGCGGTCTTCTGGATATGCGCGCCGGTATCGGAATCCCTGTTTTCCACAAGGTCTGCCATTGTGATGATAAGGCCGTTCTGCATTTTGGCAGTATTTTCGGAAAGACGCCGTACGCTGCGAAGCTGCTCCGCCTGTGAGGATGCCATCTCGCACAAAGCCCGAAACAGCTTTTCAACCTCGTCGCCGGTGGTGATATTAAGGCTTCTCAAGCTTCTGACCGCAGCATCCAGCTGTTTCTGATCAGCCTCTATCCCGGTAAAGTTTTCGATCTTGTTCTTCAGGCTATGCACCGGATATACGATGTAAATGCCGGTCGTCCAAAGCCCGTAAGCAATGATAAGCACAAAGAAACCGGCAAGGATCAGAGCGACTCTGAGGATGAAATCCTTGATATAACTCGTGATATCCTGCATCGACATATCAGCACCTGTATAGCAGACCGTCTTCCCGGTGCTGTCGCGCACAGGATAATAAGCAGTCAGAGTCCAGCCCCAGATATTGTCGGAAACGACAGGCTCTATTTCCTGTCCGGCAAGCAGCTCAGGAAGATAGGGCTTGAATTCCTCTTCGACCAAAACCCTGTCTCCGGGGGAATACGCCTCCGACTCTTCAGCCGGGTTTTCCCTGTCATCCATATCAAAGATAAAGGTCACATATTCCTCGTCCATGGTGACCACATACAGATATTCAACATCACCGGCGCCCTTCCAGATATAATAAAGTGTATCAGCGGTTTCTTTATAGCCGGGTGCCGCCTCGCCATCCTTTAAGAAAGCCGGGAGCCGGTCTCCGTTGATCGCCATTGCCGCTGCACGGGCGGTAGTCAGGGCTTTTTCTTTCGCCTCCTCTTTCACACTGTTGTAATAGAGTGTCGTCCAGATATAGCCGATCAAAATGGCTACTCCTGATGCTACGACGAGGAGCATGATCGTCATCCGACGTCTTATCGAAAGATGGATGTCTGCATCCTCGACATCCATCTCCTTTACTTCTTCTTTGGTCAGCGGACGCTGTCTCCAGCCGCTGTTTCTGATACGCTTTCTGATCTCCATCGGGATGAAATGGCGGACAAGAAGAGCAAGGGCGGTAGCAGTACCCTTTTCAATGATGTTGATCGAAATATTGATGAGGATAAAGACAAGAAAATTTGAAATCGATGAACTTATATTTATCGTATTAAGAAGATCAACGATAACCTCGGTCTGGGGCTCTCCGAACAGGACCCATTGGATCGTACCGCTCAAAGAACCTCCAATGATCCCGGCTCCCAGCACGAAAATGAGAACATCTTTTATTTTGTTAAAGCCATTTTTGCGGACAAACCATGCCGTGTAGATCGCGATAACAGCATTAACTATTCCAAAGTAAAGAGAGTCGCTATTGAATGTCATGCAGACCGTACTGGTCAGGACCGCTGTCGTGATACCGGGGAATAATCCGCCGATCGTAGAGAGACCGATCGTTCCTATGTCGTCAGGATAGATCGGAAGCTTAAGGCGAAAAGCGACAAAGGATGCGATCACACCTACCGCGATCCCGATGATCACAGCAAGTGCCCTTATCATACTGTCACGATGCGATCTGAAACGCTTCATTGAAATCTCCTCTGGAAATATAGCTGCACAACATATTAATTATATTCTATGAATAAAGTATCATCAAATCCAAAGCATAAAAAGGTTCTTTTGTCACTTTTGTGACATGGGGACGGTTCTTTTGTCACCTTTCAATATATTTTTTTTCGAAGTATAATCAATTCTGCGGCAGGCAGCAAAAGGATCGTCACCCTTTCAACTCTATAGAGAAAGGGCGGCGGATATAGTTTGAGGGGTGAGGGCATGATAAGAGTAGACGAACTCCCAACACATGATCTTAATGGAATACAGTACCGCTGCGGGCGGGTTCAACCCTTCGGAGCGAGTATCGTCGGAAACTCCGGGATCAATTTCTCTGTGTTCTCGAAGGATGCGACATACTGTGAACTCGTGCTTTTCCATAAGGGAGAGAGGGAGCCGTTTGCGAGGATCCCTTTCCCTGATGAATTCAGGATCGGCCATGTTTTTGCCATGATGGTCTACGGGCTTGATATTGAGGATTTTGAGTATGGTTTTTGCATGGACGGCCCCTTTGATCCCGGGCACGGATACCGGTTTGACAGGAGCAAGATACTTCTCGACCCTTACGCAAGGCTTGTAAGCGGAAGAGACGTCTGGGGGAAGAACCCGGATCCTGAAAATCCCTTTCAGCACAGGGGCTGTGTCATTCAGGAGGATTATGACTGGGAAGGAGACAAACCGCTCGAGATCCCGATGAAAGACCTTGTCATCTACGAAGCCCATGTCAGGGGCTTTACAAAAGATGAGTCAAGCAAGGTGAAGTACAAAGGGACCTTTGCCGGGCTTTTAGAGAAAATACCTTATCTCAAAGAGCTTGGGATCAATTGCATCGAGCTTCTTCCAATATTTGAATTTGATGAATTCGAGAACAGCAGGGTTGTTGACGGGGAGAGGCTTTATAATTACTGGGGATATTCTACGGTCTGCTTCTATGCGCCAAAGGCCGGATATGCGGCGAGCGCGCCCCTCGGCCTTGCGGCAGATGAACTGAAAAACCTGATCAAACAACTGCACAAGGCCGGTATCGAAGTGATGCTCGATGTGGTCTTCAATCATACTGCGGAAGGAAATGAAGACGGGCCTTATATTTCATACCGGGGCATTGATAATAAAACCTATTATCTTCTGACACCCGACGGAAAATATTACAATTTCAGCGGCTGTGGGAATACCATGAACTGCAACAAAGCGGTGGTTAGAAACAGTATCCTTGATACCTTAAGGTACTGGGTGTCGGATTATCATATAGACGGCTTTCGCTTTGACCTCGCGGCAATCCTCTCAAGAGACGAGAACGGAGAGCCTATGACAAGCCCTCCGCTCCTTGATGAGCTGGCGCATGACCCGATCCTTGGAAAGACCAAGCTCATCGCTGAAGCCTGGGATGCAGGCGGGCTGTACCAGGTCGGGAGTTTTCCGTCATGGGGAAGATGGGCCGAGTGGAACGGAAAATACAGGGACTGCCTCAGAAAATTCATAAAGAGCGGCGCGGAGTGCGGGCCGGAACTTATCTCCCGGATCATGGGCTCTCCGGATCTGTACGGGAACAGGTCTGCCGAGGCCTCTATAAATTTCATCACCTGCCACGACGGCTTTACGCTCCGCGACCTTTTTTCATACAGTGAAAAGCATAATATCGCAAACGGCGAGAACAACAATGACGGAAGCAATGACAACAACAGCTGGAACTGCGGAGCAGAGGGAGAAACAGATGATGAAGAGATAATCGCTCTTCGAAAAAGGCAGATCAAAAACGCGGCCGCCATGCTCCTTCTAAGCCGCGGGATACCGATGATACTTGCGGGCGATGAATTTGCAAACACGCAATTTGGAAACAACAATGCCTATTGCCAGGACAACAGGATCTCCTGGCTCGACTGGAGCATGCTTGAAGAAAATAATGACACATTCGGATTCTTCAAAAAGATGATAACCTTCAGGGCAGAGCATCCCGTACTCAGGCGATGCGACTTTTTCACGGGGCAGAATTCGAGCGGTTATCCGGAGATATCATTTCATGGGACAAAGCCGTGGGAACTCGATGAGAACAACCCATTTCTTTCATTTGGTTTCATGTATGCGGAGCCTTCAAAGGATTTTGGGACAGAGGAGGACTCGTTCATCTACTGCGCGGTAAATGCGTACTGGGAAAGCGTGACCTTTGAACTGCCTGCTTTGCCGGACAAGATGAAGTGGAAGATTATTGCATATACAGGTGATGACAGATTAAGCCGGAAAAAGGCAGCCGGACATACCGTTTCTCTGATGGGGAGAAGCCTCATGCTTTTGCTGGGGCAAAAAAAGTGACACGGGGACGGTTCTTTTGTCACTGTTTTTATAATTTGTTTATATATTTTTTATTTTTATTTTCAAATAAACCGTGCTATGATTTCTCAGATTCATGTTTCAAATTGCATCCTTATTCTTTCTTTTATCAATACCGTCTGTTAAGGAAACAATGATCAACCCCCATACCCTCGCGAAAATTGCAGGTGCGAATTGCCTGTCTCGTCTATGACTCGGTCGGTGTTTCTGCTTCCCATAGGTATCAACCGGACATCCGCGCCAGAAGCGAATATCTGCGCATCCTAACGGAGCGTTTTTTTCTCCACTATTACCCCATCAATTATTATTTGAAAGAGAGCTGAACATGCCTAGAAATGCACGAAAAAAGAGTGCTACGGGTGTATACCACGTAGTAACAAGAGGAATCGGCAAGCAACTATTGTTCGAGGATGATAATGATTACTACTATTTCCTACGGATCATGTATAAATACAAGATCGAGCAGGGCAGCAAAATATACTGCTATTGCCTTATGGATAATCATGTCCATCTGCTCATTTATGACAGCAACGGATCGATCGATCAGCTTATGAAGAAAGTCGGCGTATCTTATGCCGCATATTACAATCATAAATACGACCGGATAGGGACATTATTTCAGGACAGATTCAAAAGCGAGCCTGTAGAAGACGAAAGATATTTTAGAACTGTTTTTCGTTATATCCTGCAAAACCCTGAGAAGGCACATATCTGCTCAACGGAAAAATATTTATGGAGTTCATACAAAGAATTCGAAAGCAATATACTGGGGCTTACAGATACTGATTTCGCGTTATCGATTTTTCACGGCCAACTGAGACTTCTTGATTTTGTAAAAACGAGCAGCAATGATAATTGCCTGGAGGCGAATCTCCAACGAATAACTGACGCCGAAGCTATAAGCATTCTAAAAAAGAAATTGCACATAGAATCCGGGACTATCATCAAGTCATTTAGCAAATCCAAGCGGGATGCTGCGATAATGATATTAATAGCATCAGGCTTAGCTATGAGGCAGATCGAAAGATTGACCGGAATAAGCAGAAACGTTATATCCAGAGTGGCAAAAAGTGACAAAAAAACCGTCCCCGTGTCACAAAAGTGACAAAAGAACCGTCCCCGTGGCACCTTTGGCAACCCCAAAATATTCCTGTTGGACGATGCCGCAATTAAGTGTAAAATAAACAGGTTACAGGCTGCTGTTTCAGAAATGTGGTGACAGGGGGACGGTTCTTTTGTCACCAAAAGCGCCAAAAGAACCGTCCCCCTGTCACAAAAGTGACAAAAGAACCGTCCCCGTGGCACCTAGCAACAGAGAGTAGGAGGAAAAGAAAAAATGGAACAAACTGAGGCCAATGTAAAGCGAAGCAAAGCAAAGGCTGTGGTCGCTATCCTGATCATTGCGGCTATCGTTGCCGGGGTTGTGACCGGCTTTGCCATTGCGAAGAAACCGGCAAAGGGCACGGCACTGACCGAGACCTGGACAGCAGGTTCAACGGTCGCAAAGAGCCTTCGGGACTATGTGACAAAGGTCACAAACGCAAAGGACAAAGACAATTTCATCCCCGTGAAGGACAGGATCGCGGTATTTGACATGGACGGGACGCTCGCCTGCGAGACCTATTATACCTACTACGATACGATGATGTTCATCGAGTACTGCCTCGTCGATCATCCGGAGCGGGTATCAGATGAACTGAAGCAGGTGGCTGCCGCCATCAAGCCCGGCTATACAGCAGATGAGAAGCTGGCGAGAAACTTCGCAAAAGCGTATGCCGGAATGACGGTTGAGGAGTTCTATGATTACGCTGTCGAGTTTGGAAAGAAGAATACAGGAAGCTTCAACAATATGCGCTACATCGACAATGCTTATCTTCCGATGGTGGAGCTTGTTCATTATCTTTATGACAACGACTTCACGATCTATGTGATCAGCGGTACGGAGCGCACTACTACAAGGGCGATCATCGCAAATTCCCCCTACAGTGATTATGTAACACCGAACCACGTGATAGGAACGGATTTTGAGGTCAAGCAGAAGGGGCATGAAGATGTCTCCTCGAATATGGATTACAAATATGAGAACGGCGACGAGCTGGTACTTACCGGCGGCTTCATTCAGAAGAACCTCAATGCCAACAAATCGATCTATGTCGAGCGCGAGATCGGACAGCGCCCCGTACTTGCTTTCGGAAACAGCGGAAGCGACACCAGCATGATGAATTACACGATCGACAGCAGGAATCCTTATCCCGCAGAAGCTTACATGGTCGTCGCTGATGATAATGAGCGTGAATGGGGCAAGCAGGATTGGGCGAAAAAGTCTGCTGAATATACTGAAAAAGGCTTCATCCCGATCTCGATGAAAAATGATTTTGCAAAGATATATAAGGACGGCATTACCAAGGCGGCAGAGCAGTATCAGGAGAGAAAAGTCGATACCGTGCCGGTCAGCACATCCGATGTCAAGCTTTCCGATGACTCCTCCGACTTTGTACTGCTGAGCGAGGCTGTACCGGACGCTATCCTTGAGGTCCGTTATTATTCAACCTACAACTTTGTCGGCGATCGCATTGACGGCTATGAAGAGCCGCTTGCAATGCTTACAAAAGAGGCTGCAAAGGCGCTCAAGGACGTAAGCGATGAGCTGAAGGAAAAGGGCTACCGCCTGAAGATCTTTGATGCTTATCGTCCGCAGATGGCCGTTACCAATTTCATGAAATGGGCTCTGGATACGAGTGATACAAGGATGAAACAATACTTCTATCCTGAACTTGAAAAGGATGTCCTCTTCCCCCAGGGCTATATTGCGGAGCACTCCGGCCACAGCCGCGGAAGCACTCTCGACCTTACTCTCTTTGATATGAATACGGAGAGAGAAGTCGATATGGGCGGTACCTTTGACTACTTCGGAGAGCTGAGCCACCCGGACTACAAAAATATCACGGATGAGCAGTACAATATGAGAATGCTCCTTCGCGAAGTGATGACAAAGCACGGTTTCAAGCCTCTTCCTGAAGAATGGTGGCACTTCACTCTTGAAAACGAGCCTTATCCGGATACATATTTCACCTTCCCGATCAACAGCGATTCGATCAAAAAAGCTGCATAAGTTTTACAAAACTACCCTTGAAAGGAGGGACGAAGAAGCATTGGCGATCTACAGACACAGAAACAGGCACAGAACTGCGTCCCTTCAATATTCCAAGGTTGCGGCGGATTCAAAGACCTTTGTCAGGATAATGTCCCTCGGTATAGGCGGCGACAGCAAGTCATAGGTATTATAAGAATTAAAACGGGAGACAGGTGCTTATCCTTGTCTCCCGTTGTTTTTCCCATGTGCTCTTCGCTTGTCGATATAGAGCTTTGCATCCGCGCGGTTCAGGCATTCGTAAACCGTATCGGGACTGTCTTTCAATTCATCATAGCCGATGCTGACATCCAGATCATAGGAAAGATCGTACTCCTGCTGCTTCTCTTTGAGTATATTTCGAAGCACTGTGATCAGTTCCTCTGTATGATCCTCTTCTTTGGAGCTCTGTATGACGATCGTAAACTCGTCTCCACCGTATCTGCCCAGAAAAACCGAGGCATTTATCTTCTCACAGGCCCGCCTCAGGCAGTCTGAAACAATGGTAAGAGCCCGGTCACCTTCTGCATGCCCAAAGTGGTCATTGATCCCCTTGAACTTGTTGATATCGATCATTATCACAACAACTTTTGAATTGGCATTGTAGCGGACCAACCCGAGATACCTGTTTATCTCTCCTCTGTTGTTGAGATGGGTCAGATCATCCACAGATACCAGTGCTTTCATGTTCTGAATATAATACCAAAGCCACATGACAGTACAGCCAAAGCAGAATGTGGGCGCATTGAGGAGTACGACCTGGAACATTCCAAAAAACAGAACGCCAAAGGGCACACTTCCCATGAGAAGATACCTCTTTTTTTCCTCCTTCCGCTCTGACCTTATGGCATATTTCACGGAAAAGCCGAAGGCCCCAATAAGGTAGACTGACGGAGCTGCTATCAGCAGGGGAAAATACAGACCGTTCAGCTCATTATTCTCATTTATCCAATAATAAGGATCTACAATGTATGCGATCGTGATGAACAGAACCGAGACTACTACCGGGATAAAGCATATATATCTTTTGATCGGGCTTTTGCGGAAAGCCATTTTTCCCACAACGGCAATGAACATGAAAAGACCATAGCCCATCAGAGCCAGAAGAATGTAATTTGTATAATTGAACAGCACAGCAAAAAACCGTATCTTCGGAAATACACCACTCAGCATCGCTGCCCAGAAAGCATCGGAAATGAAATACAGGATAAAAGCGAATATGGCCCGGCCGAACCATACCTGCTTTTCCTGCTTTGTATGATACATCCGATCGGTGATAAGGATCATTGACAGGATGACTACACAGACTACGCTCGCTTCTGTGTAAAACACAAAATAATCATAACCCATTATAGAGAACTACCTCCGCTTAAGCTGTCTTTGAAAAGAAATCCCTGAGCCCTGCTATCAGTATCGGTTTTGAATATTTATATCCCTGCAGATATGAGGCATGCATGTTGATGCATCTCTTCTCACCGGCTGCATTATAATTATCAAAATACAGATTCTGCCCCATAATATGCCTCCCTGCACATTTTTACTTCAACTTGCTGAGCGCCTCGTCAAGCTCCGCCCGGTCGGTTTCAGGGAGTAATCCGGACTGGATCTTGCCATATTTTATAATGCCGTTGCCCATCAGTGTTCCCAAGAGGCTTGTCTTCTTTTCACTTGTCACATCACCCAAAATCTGCATGAAATCCTTGACATCATTGACCTCTGCCGGATCCTCTTCAAACATCTCGGCATAGGACTTGAGACGCTTTACCGCCATCGGCTTGTATTTCGCCAGGAACTGACGCTCGGCGTATTCAAGGGAGGCCTTTACACCCTCGTCCTCTTTTCCCTCATCTATGTAGATCTGGACATATTTCTTCTGGATACTGCGGAAATCCTCGTAAGCCCTCTTTAATTCCGCTCCGCCTTCGGGATCCGAAAACCAGGGCGTAAGCTCCTTCGTAAAAGCCCTGACCCCCTGCCAGTAGTTCAGCAGGCGCATGCAGCGGGTGACCTCCTTGTTCATAGCCGCGCTCAGCTCATCATAATGCTTTTTTTCTTCCCCGGTAAGAGGCTGATCCTTGTCCTTTTTATAAAGAGGCTCCCACTCCTTGCTGAGCTCGTCAAGCTTCTCGGAACTGAAGTCCTTGGCTTCTCCCCCTTTCCTGAAAGCAAGAAAGGTTTTCATATTGTTTGCGACCTCGGTAGGGTTTGCGGGCGCGAAAAAGTTTATGCCTTCGCTCAGTTTGACCTTCACCATAGAGATCGTTACATTCTGATCAGTGATCATATTCTGAACGTCCAGATAAAGATCGGCGATCTGCTCCGCAAGTGTGTCTATATTGCGCTCCAGCTCTTTCTTTTTCTCCGCGTCAGTCTCAGCCGCCGCCTTCTTTTTCAGTTCCTCCAGCCTCGTGGTGTCGTCAGACAGCTTCACCATATCAGGCACCCGGCTCATGGCATTCAGAATAATATCGAGTTTTCCCACATCCCCGGTTTCAAGGGCATCGATGATTTTGAGTACAAACTGCGCTGTATCACCAAAGGGAGAAAGAACCTTGTTGGTGGAAAACTGATCCATCATCTTGTTTGTAAAACCATCGCGCAGCTTCTTTTTCTCCGCCTCGGGCATCTCCGGAGATTTGATCTTTTTCTGTATCTCCAGAAATTCCGCCCGAAGCTCTGACGGATCCGCGTCCATAGGCTTGAGACGGTACTGATCCATTAGTTCCTTGACCTCTTCGCTCTCTTTATCAAGCTCGTCAATATTGTAGTCTGAATAAAGCTCATCATCGAATTTCTGGCCGTGCTGGATCTGGGCAATATGATCGGCACCGGTGAGATATTTCTTTCGGAAAGCCTCGCTTGCCCCAGGCTTTTTATCCTTGAGCTCCTTCAAAAAGGTCTGTCTGTCGGGAACGGACAGGGAGCTGATGGCGGACTGGTAGTCCGCTTTTATATTCCGTGAATTGCTAAGGCTCGACTGTGTCAGAAGCACCGCGTCTGCCGAGCAGTCGGTTATTCTTACGTTCAGGTGATCCAGTGTCTTGATATCCTCTTTCAGACGGATGATCTCACGCTTCATCTCACCAATGGAATTCTGAAGCCGAAGCTCAGATTGGGAGTAATAGAACATGGTCTGCGGGATCTCTATCCCGTGCTTCTGCAGCACCATCATGGAAAGATATATCTTCTCTCCCACCGCACTGCCGCATTCCTCAAAGGTGTCAAGTATCTCCTTCTGTACCTTCAGCCTGAAGGCCGTGTTGTTCTTGTCCGTCAGAAGCTTTTTCGACCGGCTGTCCTTCGGCAGGAGGTCAGTAAACCATCTCAGGAAGTCTCCGGACTGGTTGCAAGTGGCTGCTATACTCATGAGCTTAATGGTGCTCTGTGTCTTGTCAAGCTCAGAGGCATTTCCAAAATCAAGCACCGTGGCCTTGTCAGAGCTCACCATGATATTTCCGGCGTGCATGTCACCGTGGAAAAAGCCCTTGTCTCCGAAGAGGCTCTTTTCCGCCCAGACACGGCCCATTTGCGCGAGGTGCCTGTACTTTGCTTTGGTCTCCTTAAGAAGCTTTACCAGACGTTTCCGGCCGACCTTCACCTGCTCCATGTTTGTTGTGTTGAGCATACCGCGGTAATAGAGCTTGCCGTCTTGTCCCTTCTCGTAAATCCCTGCGAGCTTTGTTACCTCACGTCTCGTATTCTTGATGTCTCTGAGGAGCTTGTCCAGAGTCTGACCCTCGGCCTTGGTCTGCAGCATATAGTCCTTTGACGCCGGGATGAGCTTGAAGGTCTTGACGCTCTCCACAGTCCCCACTCCGTCACTGGTATCATAGATACTGCCCTTTTCACAGTTCTCTGCCTCGATCCGAAGATCAAGCTCTTCAGAGATCTTGTCCAGCATACCGAGATAGGTCTCCTTCATGGCGCCGCCGTCCATCATGGAATTGTCCTTGTCGAGCACCTTCTCTTTCTTTCTCACAAGATGCTGCTTCCCGTCTTTTCCGGTTTCCCATTCTCTGTATTCGACGGTCTTCATCACTTCAGGCTCAGTGCAGGAGAGCATTACATCCTTCTCCGCCTTGATCTTTTCCTCCATATCCGGGCGAAGGAGCTTTACCACCACCTGGGTCCCTTCGGGGATATTCTTCCCCTTTATATTGCAGAGGAAGGTCTGCCCAACTGAAGCGGCTCCGAGGGATGAGACCACCGTGATCTCAGATACGGCGTCGTTGCTTGCCGCAACCATTTCCTTCAGCTTTTTGTCCACATAATCCTTCGGGATAGGCTCGAGATTTGATTTGACATCCTCGACCATCTCCCGAAGCTCTTTAGTCAGAACCTCCTCGGGAAGGCTCTGCATCAGCTTCTGAAGCAGCGGTCCCGCCCCCTTTACCATACCTGAAATATAACGGCCTGCCCTTTTGAGCTTCAAAGAGCTTTTTGCCGTATTCTTTAATGCGGGCTTGCTGTGACGGAGTATCGAGCTCATCATACGGCGCTTTTCCTTCTGCCCGGATTTCGTGAAATAATTGTTGAGGACGATCTGAACGAACCTGCCTTCCCCGTAAGCATCCGTCCATTTGCTGTTCAGCCGCTCCTCTATCGTGGGCTTTTCCTGCTTCTTCCCATCATCAAACAGTCCCGTTATGTTGTCCTTCATTTCATAGATCGCGCCTGTGGCGGCCTTTACTTCCTCCTGTATCCCGTCAAAGGAAGCAGTGACTTCCTGATCTATCTTCGCGGCATGGTCCTTGAGGAGAGAAAGAAGTCCCTTGTCCTTCTTCGACAGCAGCTTTTTCACGCCATCCGCTGTCAGCTCCTTTGTTTCGCTCCTGTCGCGCAGATATTCCGCCACAACTGAGGCTGTTTCCTGAATCGCTTTAAGAAGCTTTTTCTCCGGCGTGTTGAGCTTGTTTTTGATCGTTGAAAGAGAATCCTTTCTCTGCGGCCGTTTTTTCTCTGCCGTGAGATTCTTTTCTATCTCCATCAGACGATAGAGCTCTTTCTGCTGCTCCTCAGAGGGTTTCTCAACCTTTTTGAGTTCACCGACCTTTTTCTTTACAAGTGTTATATCCCTTTCATTCTCAGCGGCTGTATCCGCTATCAGCTCCACATGACCGAGAAGGATCTGAAGAAGGGAATTCTCGTCAATCTCCTTTTCCGAAACCTCCGCCATCAGGTCGACGGCGTCTTTTTCCTTTACGGTCCACTCCGCTTCCCTGTCCGCGGGAGCTTCCTTTCCTTCCGCTTTTGAGGAGCTCTTCAGCGCCTCCTCAAGCTGCGGCGCCTTCCAATTGTTTTTTAGGCAGTTTAAAGTCAGTCGTTTCAGGCTTTCGGTCGAAAGATCATAATATCTGTCCTCCGAGATCCCGACAGCCCTTTCCGTGAGTACCGACAGGCAGAGCAGCCTCAGATCCTGAATCTCATCATGGCTGACTGCAAAAGGATTGTGGCTCATACCCTCGATAGTGGTAATGAGCTGCTGGTTCTTCGCCCTTTCCTTTTCAAAGGCTTCGGTATCGGCACCTTCCTCCTTACGATAAAGCTGATAAAGGGCATTCATGTCGGAATCCAGCCTGAGTTCTGTCTTTACGGTGTTTTTCGAGGTCTTTATTTCAGGAGCACTGATCTGCAGAGCGTTCAGTTCATCGAATATCGCCTGTATCTGCCCTTTCTCCTCCCCTTTGTATTGTTCAATCCGGCTCTTGTGCATCAGGTGGTTTTCCTTGAGCCCTTGAATATCCTGGAAGGAAATTCCGGCAAGATAATCGACCCTGGCAGGGTCAGACAGGGTGATAAGCCTGTCCATCCTGTCCTTCAGGATCTCCTGATTGAACTTCTGAGCCGCCCTTGCCTCTTTGACCTCAGGAACCTCATCCAATGGCACATTGTTTTTTTTCAGCGTTTCCTCGAGGAAGCTTCCGCTCTGCTGCATAAGGTTCACCGCGCGAATCTTTGCAGCAATTCCGTTCAAAAAGCCTGCTTCATTATCTTTTTCCAGTGTAAAGAAAGAAGCGGACTCTTTGATCGCATTCATCGCTTCGTCATGGATCAAAAGCTTAAGACCTTCCCTTTCCTCTTCACTTCCGAAGGCCGCATTGAGATTTCCTTCAATATCCTTGCCTCCCTTACCCTGGAGGTAGGACATAATGGCCGGATCATTTTGTACCCGCTCTTTTTCTTCAGCGGATATATTGTTCTTTTTGCAGTACTGGTCTATATAGAGCTTCGTCAGGCGATCCTCCTGAGAAAGAGCTTCCTTTGCATGACGGATGGATTCCCAAAACAGTACATTTGTCTGGAACTGGTGCTTCAGTATGTTCAGATCATCTTCATTCAGCTTTTTGTTGGGGTTCAAGACCTTCCAGAATTCCTTGACCTTGTCTGAATATTCCTCATGCTGCTTTTGAAGCGCGATGCGGTGCTTATCCAAGACGCTCCCTGGATCAAGGATCAGAAGATCGTTTTCAAAAGCCCAGCTCTCAGGCTTCACTCCGGCCTTCTCAAGATTTTCATCTCCGTAATTCAGCTTTTCAAGAACACGGATCTGCTTTTCCTTTGCTTCCCGGAGCACGGAAAGCTTTGCCCTGCAGAGTATGACCTCATTCTGAGTAAGAGAAACAAGCCCCAGCCGCACTCCCTGGGCAAGATAACTCTCTGCCTCATCAGCCAGGGCAAACATCGCATTATTCGATTCCATATTCATAAGGATATCGTCTACAGTACGCATCCGAAGGCGCGAAAGATCCAGCTTTTGAAGCTCTTCGATCTTGGAATAGGCTTCGTTCAGATCAAGATACTTCGGCTTCTTGAAAAGCTTCGGATTCTCCTGCTTGCCTGTTGCGGCTCTCATCGCGCCATCCTTCCATACCGCAAGGGTCTTCCTTTTTGCCTGAGCCTCCTCCTCGGCCTTCCTCTTTTGTGCCTCCTCAAAAAGTCTCTTCTGGCGCTCTTCCTCCTGCTTTTTCCTCTCCTCATCGCGCTGCCTCAAAACTGCTCGCCGTGCCTGCTTTGCCGCCGTGAAATCCTGCTCGCCGATGCCATCAGTCAGCTGCTTGAACTGATCCTTGTAAGTATCCCCTTCCTCACGCAGCTTCCTTCTCTTGAAGCTGCAGCTTCTTTCCTTCTTGTAAAGCTCCAAAAATTCCCTGATATTGTCAAACTCCTTCTGGGCCTTTTTTACGGCTTTTCCCCCTTTATGAATCACTCCGTTTTCGTATGCAACGGAACCCACCTTGTCCTTCAGTCCTTCAATGATACGGTCATAGTCCGCTGTTTCTTTTGAAGACAAAAGGACATAGTAAGGATGAGACATAAGTTCTCTCCTTGCATCCATCCATTCCCGGATCTCACGAAGGAACGCGATCTGTTTCGCCATGCCTTCGACATCGATCTTTGAATTCTCCATAAGGGGACTGGCCTGCGCATACAGGTCGACAAAACGCTGCATCTGATCCAGATTCCTGACAAGTGTATAATTTTTGTCCAGGTTCTTTGAGAACTCCTCATCATTTTTGAAGCGGAAGTCTGAAAGCTTCACGCCCATGAACCTTTTGATCTCGGCACTCATCTCTTCATTTGTCTGCGGGGCGCCCAGCTGGGCCTTCGGGTCTTTTTTTTCAACCTCATAGATCTTTGTGAAGGTGTCGACCTCTTTCGCCCAGACTTTCTTTTTCTCAGCCTTTTTCTTTCTTTTGTACTTCTGATTCCAGCTGAGATCTTCGTAATTCTGTGTAAAGGCCGGCCCCTGCGTATTCGCATAAGCATACTGCTTTGACTTGTAGGTCCACAGATATGCCTTATCTATCTGGTCCTCAAGCTTCACCTTCTTTTTCTTGGATGCCTTCTTCGGCTTCTTGACCGTTATTTTTTTATTCAGAATATCCTCTATCTTTTCCTCCTTCGGGATAAGGATATTCTCCCCGCCACCGTCCGGATCTATGGGATTCTGCTGCGATTCCTTCATCCCGAAGATGAAGTTGTTATCCTGCAACGATTCCTTTTTTTCCTGCTCCTGCTGCTCTTTCTTTTTTATCTCTTCCTGAAGTATGGATAAGTTCTGAAGATCCATATATCCCGCTCTCCTTTCACATCACATTCGTTTCCCTGAGCGAAAGCACGCTATACATCAGTCTCCCCTTAAAGAATTTGTCTCCGTCCGAAAGAACTGTCTCTGCAAACTCCTCCACATGCTCATTTACTGCCGCAAACTGGAGTGTAATATCCGAAAGCTCCTTCTTTTCACAGAGCTTCAGGAATAAATAGATAAGATAGCCCACCAGAATACCGCTGCCTCTGTTAAGTAAAAGCGAGATCTGGCAATTACTTTCTGACAGCTTCTCCAGCAGCATACAGGCCTTGAAAACCATCTTTTCCGTATCCAGTATCCCAATGCTTAATGCCAGATCACAGGAATCAAGGAGCTCACAATCTCCGATCTCCTCCATTACAAACCGATCGAACTGCTTTCGCATCACGCCCGACATTTCTTTCAATGTAACAGCCTTGATATCAGGTATCTTCTCTTTGACCTTTTTCATCTTCTGGATGTCCGGAAGCTCCATCAGATTCTTTACCGGTACCAGCCAGACAGTGTCTCCCTCAGTCAGAAAGAAACCGTTTGAATAAAAGAATTCGTCCGCCCCCTCTGCGTCCTTTGGATATGAAACGCAGATGGCTTCCGCCTCACCTGAAAGAGACTCAAAAAGGAGACGAAGAAACTCAGACCCTATGCCACGCCTTCTTTGATCCGGATCCACATACAGCCATTCTATCTCGATCATTGCCGATGTACCGGACAAAGCCATGACAGCCACGGCTTCACCGTCATCCCCTATAAGGCCGAGCAGGGAATAGCGCTCAAGATCCATTAACTCCGGCAGCAACGGAAGAAAAAATTCAATGTTTTCGTCTGTTATCTTTGTTATTTCCATATCGATCCCCGTTTGATAATTTTATTTTCATGCGGAAAATTGTGAGGCCACAAGCTTCAGGTTCTTTCTGATAGGCAGATGCTGTGGGCAGATCTTCTCGCACTTGCCGCATTCTATACAGTCATCAGCCCTCCCATGAGTCTCAGCGAGTCTGGCATAATATTCCTTCTGTGGTGTGAAGCCCTTCCCTTCATATTCCTGCAGCTCTGCATTGTAAAGAGAAAAGTATTTGGGTATCGGGATGTTTTTCGGGCAGCCGTCCACGCAGTATTCACAGGCTGTGCAAGGGATCGCTATGCTTGAATTGATGATATTCGTAGCCTGTTTTACGATCTCAAACTCTTCATCATCGAGCGGGACAAAATCCTTCATATAGCCTGTATTGTCCCTCATCATGTCCATATTGCCCATTCCGGAAAGGACCATCTTTACATTCGACTGGCTCGCCGCAAATCTGATAGCCCAGGACGCGACAGACATTTCAGGAGAATGGCTCTTAAAAAGCTTTTCAACCGCCGGCACTACATTTGAAAGCGTCCCGCCCTTTACGGGCTCCATGACGATCACGGGCTTTGAGTGCTTTACACACACTTCATAGCACTTCCTTGACTGTATCGCCTCGCTCTCCCAGTCAAGATAATTCAGCTGGAGCTGAACGAACTCAACCTCAGGATGCTCTGTAAGTATCCTGTCAAGAAGCTCTGCCCTGTCATGATATGAAAAGCCCATGTGCTTTACATACCCTGCCTTCTTCTTATCAGCAAGCCACTCAAAGCATCCGAATTTTTGATATTTTTTGTAATGATCTTCTCCAAGGTCATGAAGAAGATAATAATCAAAATGATCGACCCTCGTCTTTTCAAGCTGAGTCTTGAATATCTTCTCCCGCTCTTCTTCGTTGTTAAAGAATCCGCAATGAAGCTTCGTCGCCAGAGTAAACTCATCTCTTTTGTGCCTGCTTACAAGTGCTTCTCCTGCTGCATCCTCGCTCTTTGATTCACAATACATCCATGCTGTATCAAAGTAGGTAAAGCCTTCGGACAAAAAATAGTCAACCATCTTTTTGGTAAGCTCGATATCGATCTTTCCAAACCTTCCGCTTTCAGAAAGCTCCGGAAGACGCATCAGCCCAAAGCCGAGTTTCTTTGTGTTTTCTCCAAAAATATTTTCCATGCCTTCCCCTCTCTTCCCTCTTTATATAAAAAATCCACCCGCTACCGCACGTATGCTCCACTCAGCCTTCGCTATGAAAAAAAGAGTCGTGGGTAATACATCTTTCGATGCACTCATTTTAAGAACGGGTGATTTTGAAACATTAATATATTTTTTCGATATCGTCAATTATACCATATGTTTCCTTGAACTCCTCAAGATCCCGTGGATTTCTTATCAGACTGATCTCCTGAAAGTCTCCGGTCTTTTTGTCCAAAAAGCCGGCAACCTGTTCTCCGGTGCAGATACTGGCTCTGATAACGGGCTTCTTGTTTGTCGTGTCATAGGTCGATCTCTTTGGTTTCTTTCTGAATATCATGGCTTAACGATGCTTTTCAAAAAATCAACGGACAGCTCCTGCTTGTTCTTGGTAAATATCTCAAGTTCAATGTCTGTCTTGAGTTCTTCCCCGATCAACTGTATGTCCTCGGACATAATGTCCGCAAGGCCTTCGGATCACATCCTTTTGGAATCCTGTATCGCATTACTGTATGGGGATCTGTTTTTCCTTCTTTTGTCCTTTCATAGAGCCGGTTCAGATACTCATTCCTTTAAGTAACCCCATAGGATCCGGAAGATCAAACCCCGACTGCAGGTCACAGAGTATACTGTGAAAGATCCGAATTGATCTCGTCGGAATACTGGTTCAGATTCTTTGAAATACTTGTAATACTCTCAGTCTCTTCACGAAGCCTGTTGCTCTCCGAAACGATCTGCTCGCTCAGGCTCAGAACCTCATTGATGTTTGAAGCCTGCTCCTGGGTGGTTGCCGCATTGCTTGACGCAACATCATTGATCCTTTCGATGCCGCTCGCCATCTCAGTAATTCCGTCCGTAGCCTTTGCCACATCTTCGTATATTGTCTGGAAGGATTCGTTCGCACCCTCGAGTCCTTTGATGCAGGCATCCATATCAGCGACACAGATATCCGCTTTTTTGTTGATGTCTTCAATATTCTTTGTGACATCATCGATCAGGTGGCGTATAGTCTCCGTCGCCTCGGAGGACTGGCCTGCAAGAGCGCCAACCTCGGAAGCCACGACCGCAAAGCCTTTTCCCATTTCTCCGGCTCTTGCGGCCTCGATCGATGCATTCAATGACAGAAGATTGGTCTGAGCGGAAATAGCATTAATGGTATCGGTGATCCCGGTGATCTCCTCTACAGATTTGGCCGTTGCACGGATCAGTTCCGCAAGCTCGCTTATCGTATTATTCAGGGTTGTCACGTTCTTTGTCATGACATCCATTTCATCCTTGCCCTTGCCGGAGGCCTCCATCGTCTCATCGCACAACGCCCTGACATCCTCTGCATTTTTCGCCAGCATGTCGGATGTAGTTGCAAGATCAGTTGCCGCATTTGCGATATCCTCGATGGAACCGGTCATACTCGTCAAAGTCGCATTCAGCTTCTCAATGGAAGCGCCCTGATTCTGATTTGCGTTTGAAAGTGTATTTGATATATCGTAGCACTCGCCGGCTCTGCTGTTCATCTGCTCGGAAATACCGGACAGTGAATTCAATGTGGATCTCATCTTGTCGATATAGCTGCCAAGACTCTCGCTGAGTGTCGTGATCTCATTATTACCTTCCGGCACAATGGATACGGTGAAGTCGCCCCTGCTGATATCCGTAATCCTTTCAGTCACCTTTGTCACAGGATTGATGGCACGGTTGAGCATGACATAGACCATGATAAACAAAATGAGAAGCAGTACGCCCGCGCTTACGAAGGTGATCAGTATAACATGCAGGATACTGTTGCTGAGCAGTGAGGAAGACACTGCGCTCACGACAGCCCATGAGGTTCCCTCGATATCCGTCGCAGTGATCATCATGGATCCCGCACCTGTATTCACTGTCATAACCTTGGATCCGTCAGCTGTGGCCGAAGTATTGAGCGAACCAAAAACCGGAGCAATTCCTGCCGCAACGGGGTCTGTCGTATTTGAAAGGTTCTGTCCGATGCTATCCGCCTTGTTGCTTAACAGGATGTCCTTCGATTCTTTGTTGATGATATAGAAATAAGGCTGCGGGGAGATGGATTCAAAGTTGTTTACCTTTTCCGCGACCTTATCAAAATTGATATCGCTGCTCAGTACCGTATTATCGGCAAGCATGACAGAGCAGGCAAGACAGGTCTTTCCGGTGGACGCATCCACATAAGGCTCCGAGGAATAGAGTTCTCCTTTCTTTTCCAGCGCTCCGAGATACCAAGGACGATCATTAAAAACGAAGGTATCATCCGGTGTCCATCCGGACCCGTCCAGAAACACTCCTTCATCTCCATAGGCGATATAAATATCCTGGGAATCCGGGTCATTGGCTGTCAGAGCAAGCAGCATCTCAAGCGTATCTTTGTAAGACAGCTCCGGCGTGTTCCTTATCACATTGGCTGTCTGCCCTACCCTCTCTTTGACACCGTTCCACCAGTTTCGTATCTCACCGGCATATGCCGCGGATTCCCTGGCAAGAATATTATTTGTAAGATTCTGGATATTCCTTGATGCAAGAAAAATGGAGATCTGTGTGATGATCACTATCATGATCGCAACATAGATAATGATCCTGCTAAGTAATGTCTTTTTCAGTGTCTTTCTTTTTTTCACGATGTGTCCCAGCCTTCCTTCTGTCATTATTCAGTTGATTGCTCCTGCCAACAAGTTACAATTTTACCACAAAGAGCGGTTATTTACACTTTTTTGTCCGATATCCGCGGGACCGCTGCCGCTACATCCCGGTATCTATCGTGACCTCACTTCCTTCTTTGCCCTTTTTGACCTTGATCTGCTGCGGGATATTCTCTATCAGTTCTTCTCTGTGACTGATGACACCGACAAGTTTGTTTGAGCCTGACAGATTCAAAAGCGTCTCCATCGCGTTGTCGATAGACTTTCTGTCGAGAGTTCCAAAGCCCTCATCTATGAAAAGCGCATCCATCTGAACCCCGCCGATGTTGGTCGAAACGGTATCTGAAAGGCCAAGCGCGAGAGAAAGCGACGCTTTGAAGCTTTCTCCTCCGGACAGATTTCCAACAGGTCTCCGGTGACCGGTAAAGTTGTCAAGAACCTCCAGATCAAGGAAGGTATTGCTCCTCCTTCCCAGAGAATCCTCCTTTCGATACAGTTCAAACTGGCCCTCGCTCATCGGAACAAGTCTTCTGTTTGCAGCAGCAATAATGCTGTCAAAGCCTGCTGCCTGAATATACTGTTCCAGTGTGATCCTGCCCGTTCCGGTATCACCCTTGACAAGCTTGTAAAGTCTTTGGAGTACCGAGTAAAGAGTCCCGTCCTTCTCGTAACCCGCCTTTTGATCCGATATATTCCTGATGATCTCAGAGTTCTTTTCCAGCCGGTTCTTTATCAAGTTTTGCCGGTTTCGGATCGAAGTTATTTCCTTCTCCCCAAGAGCAACCCTTTCGCTCAGTTCAGAAATATCGACCGGCTTTTTCCCTTTGGCATCCTCCCTCGCAGTCACCAGCTGATCATCTGTTGACTTGACAGCCTCGTGATATTCTCTGATCTCGTTCTGACCGCTCACAATTATCTCTTCGTCAACAACAAAACCAAGAAACTCCTGCTCATCCGAAAAATTATTGCTTTCCAGAAGATCAAAGAACCCTTCCTTGAGCTCTGCCTCCTGCGTCTGCATTTTTTTGAGACCTGATGCCTGTTCTTCCAGTCTGGCTTTCAGAGATGCTTCAGTCCTTGCGGCGTCATCCTTTGCTTTTGCTGCCGAATTGATAGAGTTCTCGATCTCCTTTATTTTTCTCGCCGCAAGATTTCCGGCTTCAGCGGCCTCTCTCCATGAGTTGTACTGCAGGGATGAAAGTCCATCCCTCGTAGCTTCGGCAGCTGCAAGGTCTGAAGTGTTCCTTTGCCTGTTCTCAATATTTTCAGACTTCCTTTTGTTGAATTTTTCTGTTCGCTCTCCCTGCGCTGATCCGAGGCTTTTGTTTGCTTTATCAAGGGCTTTGACATAAGATTGCAGCTTTTCTTCTTCTTTTTGTCCTGCTTCGAGCATTCTGTAAAGATCGTTTTTTTCTCTCATTATCCGGTCGATCAATTCCTGTAACTCTGTTCTGCCTACCTCAACTGGATCTGCACCATAAATAACGTCTGTAAGGCAGCCAAAAATGTCAATCTCCAAGGATTCTCCATATGTCATAAATGTCGCTTTTGAGCTTTCAGCATCGGAAACTGCCTTTTCCTTTTTTTCTCTTTCTGCTTCTTCAATTTCCTTTAATTCATCAAGCTCTGCTTCTGTAACTGATTCATCCGGAAGTTTTGCGGGCGAAGGGTGGGTTTTTGAACCGCATACAGGACAGGCTTCGCCTTCTTTAAGAAGCTCTGCCAATATGCCGGCACGGCAGCCGTCCAGAATTCTTTCCGCCTCCATTCTCTGTTTCTGGGCTTCTTCATACACTCTTACAGCAAAAACAGCCTTGTTACTGCTGCTTTCAAAAGCCTTTTTATATCTGTAATACTCCGGGATATCATCATCAATAATATTATTGACTTTGTCTATCAGAGTTCTGAGGGAAGCTGTTTGGGCATGCTTTTTTTCAAGCTCGACCGGCTTGTCTTTCAGTTCGTTTATCGTCTTTTTGAGGTTATCGATCTCCTCATTCAGCTTCTTTTCTTCGTCCGAAAGATTTTTCTCTTCATCCGCTATCGCTTTCGCAGCTTTTTTCAGTTCTTCGATCTTTGAGATAATATTCTCCCGCTCGAAATACTTCTTTTCATCCTTTTTGATCTCTTCAACCCTGACAGCCAGGTCTTCCTTTTCTTTTTCTCTTTTTTTGCTTTCATCAAAAAGAACACAGGCTTTCCTTAAAGCCTCCTCTGAAGCAGTAAGTCCTCTTTTCGTCCTTTGCATTTCTGTCTCAGCAGCACTTATCACTCTCCCCTGCTTCTTCCAATTGTCATATGCGCCCTTTACCTTGTTTACAGCAAGGACCTGCTTTTCAAGTATCTTTTCCTTTTTCCCGATTTCAGGCTTTTGTGCATCAAGTTCTGACTTCTTTGCTTCAAGATTCTTGAGACGCTCAAGAAAATTGTTGTTGGTCTTTGCCAGATTAAGTTCCTTCTGAAGTTCCTTCTCGGCATTTTCTTTGTCTTTCAGTTTTTGGTCTTCTTCATTTAAAAGTTCTCTGTCCTCTTCCGAAAGCACTGCCATCAGGTCAAGCATCTCTGAAATATTCCATGCGCTTTGCGAACGGTCTGCGCGGTTTTTCAATTCCTCAAGCTCATCAAAATGTACACTTCCTTCATCTGCCTTCGCACCATTGAAAAACAAAATGATACTCTTCCCGGCATCCTTGAATCTGCCAAAAGCAGCATCCATGCGTTCCTTCAGCTTGTACTCAATATTTTTGTATCCGTCCGTCATAAAGATGGTCCGCAAAATTGCAGTCCGTTCATCTGTTTTTGCATTCAAAAGATCCCAGAATTCACCCTGGGCGATCATTGCGATCTGCTTGAACTGATCGACGTTTATGTGAAGCAGTTGCTCGATCGCTGTTGAAACCTCCCTTATGCCTTCAACGGGCGGCTCATCCTCACGGTAAAGGATCGCTTTTTCTTTTACTTCTACGGTTCCTTCTCCACGAAGCTTCCTGCGCTCATACTGCGGCGATCTATACACATGATAGTCCTTCCCCTGATGGGAAAAATAGAAATCAACAAAGCTTTCAGCACTCTCTTTTGCATACTCGCTTCTGAAGCATTTCGTATCACGCCTGTCACTGCTCGCCCTGCCATAGCAGGCAAAACATATGGCATCAAACAATGTTGTCTTTCCTGATCCGGTATCTCCCGAAATAAGGAAAAGACCCTTCTCTTCAAATATCGAAAAATCAATCTCAACTTTGTCTGCATAGGGTCCAAATGCGCTCAATATCAACTTTTCAGGCTTCATCCAAAACACCTGCCTCCCGTGCGGCATCCATCATGATAGACAGTTCTTCATCACTGATATCGCATTTGTAAACCATTTGGTAAAATTCAGAAATGAGTTCATCAAAAGACTTGTTTTCGCCAATCCTTGTAATATCAACACGCTCAAGTTCTCTGGTGTGATCATTATCGTAATCTATCCGGACAGTGTTGGGATACACCTGTTGAAATATCCCCATTGCATCACTTATGACATCTTCATCGGTAAGTGTCACATAAACAAAATCTTCAGGTGATCTGATATTCTCCTTGTCAAGGAGCTGCTCCATCCTCCCTTTGATATGCCGCATGTCCCGCTTCGGCTCGAGAGGGATCAGTTCCACGGAAACATTTCCGTCTTCTATTGATATCAAGGGCATCGATTTGTCATTGTTGATCTCACTCAAAGAATATTTAAGAGGAGAACCGCAGTAGCGGAGAGTCTCTCTGCCGAGCTGCTGCGGGGCGTGAATGTGCCCCAGCGCAACATAATCAAATCGCTCAAAGCATGATGCTCCGATCTGCTCAACCAATCCGACATTCAAAACTCCGGCACTTTCAGAACCTGAAAAGATCGTCTCTTTGCCTTTCCCTGCCACGAACTGATGCGCTGCAAGGATGTTGGTTTCAGCCTCATTGATATCAGCGTTATCTATGATCGTCCTGACAGCATCTTCATAAGTCTCTATCTCTGCATCGGGATAAAAATGCCTGACCTGTGAAGCCTTTACAAACGGAAGAAGATATATGTTTATGGTCTTGTCTTTGTCTTTTAACTCTTTTTTGAACAGCTTCCCGTCAAACTTTGAAGAGATATAGATCTCATTTGTCTCGAATAATGAGCTTCCGAAATTCAAGCGTTCATCCGAGTCGTGATTGCCGCTTATGACGAATGTCTTGATATGTCTTGATGCCAATTCACGCAGAAAATGATCGAACAATCCCACTGCTTCCTCGCTTGGAACGGCACGATCATATACATCTCCTGCAATAATGACAGCCTCAACCTCCCTTTGATCTGCAACACTGATGATCTGATCCAATATGAATCTCTGATCATCGATCAGGCTGAAATCAAAAAGCGATCTGCCTATATGTAGATCGCCTATATGCAAAAGCTTCATATTACTGATCTTCTCCTTTACAAGCCTCCCAAGATCGGGACAAGGGGACGTTTTTCTTGTCCCAAAAACCCTTTAATGTTACAATTTTAGCACTTATTTCACGTGATTGATACTTTGGCCTTTAAAGGAAAGGATTATGAAAGCAAAAAAAATAATTGCAATAGCGCTCACTTTGAGCCTGACGACAGCTCTTTTGGGCTGTTCGGCAGTCCCCGGAGGCGGAGGAAAAGGTTCCTATCAGCTGCCTGATGTCGGCAGGATCGTTCATGGGTTTCAGGTGACCGCACGGGGCGGCATCGACAGCCTGAATGCCGAGACAGCTTCTTTTGTTCATGAAAAAAGCGGACTGAATCTGTTTCTCATTGAAAATGAGGATCCGGAGCTTACGTTCCAGATCTGCTACCGTACACCTCAGCAGGACGGAACGGATATTCCCCATATCTTTGAGCACAGCATTATAGTTTCTTCCGAAAAATATCCCTCAACAAACATCTTTTTTGACATGAAAAGCAAAAGCTATCATTCCTTCCTGAATGCCCAGACCTATCCGTCTTTTACACGCTATCCTCTTTCAAGCACGAGCGAGGAACAGTTCATAAAGATGATGGATGTCTATATGAGCTGCATGGAGGCTCCTGATGTATTAAAGAATGAAAAGTTCTTTCAGCGGGAAGCATTAAGGCTTCAGCTTTATGACAAGAACGCCCCCATAGAGTTGACAGGCACCGTCTTCTCTGAAGATCTGGGGCTGATGATGGACACTGAAAGCGCGGTATTAAAGGGTATTGGCGATACATTATATCCCGGAACCATTGTTGCAAACCTTCCCGGTGTTCTCTGGGACAATTACAAGGACTTAAAATACGAAAATCTGAAGAAAACCTACGACGAATATTATTCCTATGACAATGCTCTGATCGTCCTTTATGGAAAGCTGGACTATGAGAAGGTGCTCTCGTTCCTGGATAAGGAATACCTTGGCGATGAAAAGATAGAAGGGAAGAATGCACTCCCGGAATATGACCTTACCCCCGTAGAGGGCTTTCACAAGAAGCAGGTCGATATTCCGGCTTATGAAAACAGCGCTGTCAAAGACCATTCCAGTATAGTTTATGCAGTTGATCTGAGCGAATATTCCGATGAAGAGATCATTGCCCTTAAATATTGGGCCGATTTTATGAGCATGGACAGTTCTCCCTTCAAGGAAAAACTCAAGGAAGCCGGTATATATCAAAAGAGCAACCTGGTCGTTGAAGCATTCGCCGGTCTTGAGAGATCGATCCTCTATTTTGAGCTTGATGACGCAAATCCCGAAGATGCTGACGCTTTCTATGAAGTGATAAAAAAGAGTCTGGATGAAGTCGCTGAAAACGGCTTTTCAGACAGTCTGACAGACAGCACTATCCACCAGTTGAAGCTTAAAGAAGCCCTTCAGCTTAACAATACCCAGATAGGCGTGACTGATACGGTCGAACTGATAGGATATTTCATGCAGACAGGAAAGACCGATTATTTTGAAAAGAAACAGACCGTACGGGATATGGTTTATTCCGGAAAAAGCCAGGAGATTGCAAAACAGCTTGCCGAAAGGCTCGGCAACCCGAAGGCCTCCTGTCTCATCACGACAATTCCAAAGCCCGGACTTGCAGAAGAAAAGGCCGGTGAGCGCGAAAAATACCTTGCCGATATGAAGGCGGGTATGTCAGAGGCTGAACTCGACAAGCTGATCGAAGAGACACGCGCTTTTGACGAATGGAATGAAAATGCAGTACACAACAGCGATTTCCTGATCGATCCAAAAGAGCTGCCGTCTCCCGAGCATCTTCCTTCTGTACGGTCATCTGAATTCGGAGGCATACGCTTTTTGTCCGCTCCCGCCAATATCAACGGAGCCGGCGGGTATGAACTGCTGTTTGACACAAGCTCTCTTGACGAGGATGAACTGTATGATCTCAAATTCTACGCCCTTTGCCTTTTTGAACTTAATACAAAGAAGCATACTCATACCGAGATCAATGACCTTCTGCTGAAATACGTAAGCGGCCGTACCACAGACTTTGATCTACCCGGAGAGGAAGGAAAGAAAGATCACCGGCCGATGTTCAGGCTTCAGTGGAATTCCATGACGGAGGATCTTGAAACCTCCATGAACCTTCTCCTTGAGATCCTGAGGGAGCTGGATTTTGAGGATGTGGATTCACTGCTCGGAGTCATCGGGAAATATAAGGAAAGCTATAACCCTGCCATCAAAGATCCCTACGCAACCGCCAGCAACCTTGCTTTTTCCTACATGGATGATGATCACGCTTACAAGTCATATATGAGCGGTCCTGGCTTTTATGCTTACCTTAATGACCTTGAAAGAAAGCTTTCGACTGAAAAAGACTATGGGAAAGAGTTTGCTGAAAAAATGCAGGAATTGTCAGAAAAGATAATCGGAAAAAAGAATCTGATCTTTGCCGTAACTGCTGAGGAGAGCGAGATCCAGTCTCTTAACAAAACTGCTTTTTCCGTACTGAAGACACTTCCGGAAAATGAGGTCAACGCGGAGGTTCACTATGATATAACACCGAAGGACGCAAAAAATGTCGGCGTTTACATGGACGTTCCCAGTCAGTTTGCGGCAATCCGTTATCACTTCGGGGAAGAAATGAAGGGGAGATATTATCCTTTTCTCGTTGCCCTTAGCGATACCCATGTCGTGCCGTATTTCCGGTTCCAAAACGGGGCATATTCGGCAGCATTCAGCACGAACGCTATTACAAACAGGGGGCTTTGCTATACCTATCGTGACCCCAATGTTTCAAAGACAATAGATGCGCTGAACGGGCTCTCATCTGCACTTTCAGATCTTTCGCTTTCGCAGGATGATCTGAATGGCTATATCGTAAATACCTACGGGCAGTCGACAGGCCCGCAGGGCTCTCTGTCCAAGGGGTTCTCAGCCATACAATATGCGATTGAAGGAAGAGATCTGGAAAAAAGCTATGAGCGGACAGCAGATATCCGAAATGCCACTCTCGAAGATCTGAATAATGCAGTTGATTGTCTCAGGGAAGCGGAACAAAGGACGCCGCTTATCATGACGGGCAATAAGCAGCTGATGGAAAAAGAGTCCTCTTCCTTCGACCTGATCCTCGATTACCAGAAGGAATCGGAGGACGCGAAAAAGGGTGATTAGCTTTCGGGAAAGAAAAGGGGCTGTCGCACTAAAACGTGTGGCAGCCCTCTTTTTTGTCCCAAAATTAAAAAACCGCACTTCGAAAAGTACGGTTTTTGTTGTAAAATATATTTATGCAACTAAATAAAATTTTACAGGG
>Ga0256407_10001095_pt1 | contig 60105 bp, 50 predicted proteins | sample RumenRJG_04DNA_FD_193489 | JGI IMG/M metagenome (GOLD analysis project Ga0256407, IMG submission 193489) | Bovine rumen microbial communities from Lethbridge, Alberta, Canada - RJG_04 | ecosystem: Host-associated > Mammals > Digestive system > Stomach > Rumen | place: Canada: Alberta... | reverse complement strand
GACATTGAATGGGACATGCTTCCTTTGGCAGTCAGAGGTTATTTGGCTAACTTTGTAACGATAACGAAAACGAAGACACCTATGACAGCGAAAACCAAAACGAAGACGAAGACAGAGCGGAAGGAGAGTGGGTATCACAAGCGGCCGTGGCATACGTCTCCTGCCACGGCTTCTTGTGAGACCCACCCCGACCCTCCCTGCTCAGGGAGGGAGAACTTTTACTCTTTTTCGTTTCCTTCATTCCTTAGGTTTTTATCGTGATACTTATGTCGGTTAACCACGTGTAAAGGTACGAAATCTTACTCTTCCAAACAAGGTTTTTACCGCTGGGGTAAGGATTGGGTTAAAAATGTACGTCCGAGTAAAAACGTGAGTGAAAGATTTGGTATTCATCCTACTTATTTGTACCTTTGCATTAAAATAAGAAAGATAATATGCCAGAATACGATATAGCCCTTGAACTTGCCCGACTCCATATTCTAAGTGGTGCCGATTTTGTTCGTCAATTAAAGATATTGTCTCAATATAACATCTTCAAACCTGTAGACAACGAGAAAGACATATTCGCAGCAGAAGGAAGTCACCAAGATGATTTTCCCATGTTACTTGATGCTGCCCGCAAGGCCGTAGCTCGTGGAAACAAGGTATATATTCTTCCTAATCCGAAAGGAATCAGAACTGCCGATTTCATCTTTGAGAACAAGGGAATATATAAAATGTACGATTTGAAAACCATTTCAGGGAAAGCGTCGCTTGAAAATAGACTGATGGAGTCAATAGGACAAACCAACCATGTGCTTATCAATGTTTGCACTAAATATAATCCTCGACTGATGGCCACACAAATCAGAAATTATTTCCAGATTAATCCCAAAGCATTTGAGGTCTTGGTTTATAAAGGAAAGAAAGCTATTGTCGTGACAAGACGTATTGCGGAGAACCCGCTCTTCCTAATACAGTTCCAACGAAAATTTGTGAAATAAAAAAAGCCGCCTTGTGGGTGGCTTTTTAAACGGGGCAGGGTCGATACGGGCTTACCCCCACGCGGAAAATACCGGATTAGTCATTTCTGACACTGCAAAGATAGGAAGTTTTTCTATAACTTCCAAACTTTTAGCATTATTTTTTCAAATTACAATCTATTTTCTTCCATAATATCAAGAAATCTTTGGGCTACGGTCACCATTCTGTCAAAGGGTTTACGTGTTTTAGAGGTCTGATGGTCGAACGTCCATTTCTTGAAAGGTTTCACGAAATCAGTCTGGCTAATCTGTTTCACCGATGCCTTAGTATACGGCTTGTTCACCTTCTCAGGCATCACCGTTTGGATAAAGGCATCGAAACCGTCGAAGTCTGAGTCACGACAGTACTCTTTATCCACCAAGATACGATATACAGCCTGCCAATGGCTCTGCTTATTAAAAAGCGTCTCGTTGCCGTATTTCTCCTGCATCAGCAACGCTATGCAGTGACTGATGCGCTCAGTACTGAGCGCTTCGGGCAATCGTGGCTCCCTCTCTTTTTGGAGAGGGTTAGGGAGAGGCTGTTCCTTTTCTGGGTTAGTGGTAGGCTGCTTAGGTGGGTTCTCAATATTAATTTGTGTCTCTACATGTTGCCCACCAGAGGCGACATACACTACTTCTATTTTGCTGCCATGGTTAGTATGATCTGTCCAGTTCAATTTCTCAAGCAGTTCATTTACCTTTTGCAGGACTTCGGTGGGCAGCAGGTCGCCGAGTCCACCCAGATTTTCTGGTTCTTCTTCGTTGTGGTTCATATTCTGTAATTGATTAAAATATAATAGATATCAATGTCTCAAAAAAAGGATGCGGGGCAATAGCGGCAAGAACATCTACTCACAGGTATTACCACACACCTTAGCACAGATGGATACCGCTAAAGCCCACACCCATATTGCTATGCGATGTGAGCTAACAGCAGTCTTCCCGTGCTTCATCTCTTGTGGTAATTTTGTGAGTAGTACAGAAAGCTGTCGCTCTATCTACTATATTCTAAGGTGCAAAGATACTGCAATTTGGGCAAAACACAAAACATTTTCTGTTTTTTCCTCAAAAATGCAGTCTTATCTATGGCCTACGTCCAAGATAAGTGGTATCTTTTGCGCATCCAATCATATTATGGGCTTAAACCTTTATATGATCTTTGTCGTTTCATTTCCATATTATGTATTAACGTGGAGGTGTCCTATGGTTATTTCCTTTCCTTGTAATGATGAAGCAGGTAAAGTATTATTTCCACAGGAACACCTCGTCAGATTCAAAGTCTGTTCTTCTCAGAATTTCCGGCACCAGTACCCTTGTACTTAGACGGAGTGACATTGAAGCGGTAACGCAGGGAGAGTTGGATGCAACGGGAATCGTTGTCCTCCATCTTACGGTACATCATTCTATTGCTGTAAAGCATGACATGGTTGATGCCTCCATTGAAGAGGTCGTTGCCTGTCAATTTGACGTTGAGACGGCGCTGGAAGAAGTCTTTGCTGACGCTGAGCGAGAGCATTGGATTAGTGCAGTCAACCCAAATATTTGAGCCTGTATTGCCGTGAGTGTGCATATTGAAGTCGGCCTGTATGAGCCAGTCGTGGGGCAGCATGACGATATTGCCTAATTGCAGGGTCAGCATCGGATGGCTAAAACTCTTCTCTTGACCATTAAACAGTGACTTGAGCCAAGGTTTCATCAACGACACGTTGTATTGTGGCGTCCATGTTATCATGTCGTTTAATTTGACGTTCTTTTGTGCGCCCAAAGTAACAGTGAGCCAGTCGGCATGATCATAGTTCAGGTAAGTCACAAAATTCACCTTTGAATCCTCTTCTAGACAGCCCGCCGTATAAAGGATAGGATCAACACAATGGGAGAAGTTGGTCATCAGATAGAGCCACTTCCACATCACCATTGCGTTCAGGTTGTGGTACTTGATAGGCTTCAGATAGGGATTGCCCGTCTGCTGATTCAAGCGATTCTCATAGGTGACATCACTACTCAACTGCCAATATGAAGGACGTGTTGTCCGCTTTGCGTAGCTGAAAGAAAGCTGGAGATTCTTTGCTGACGTAGAAACAGAAAAGGACGGAAAGAAGTCATCGTAGGTGCGGCACTGCTCGTCACGTCGCTGTCCGCTGACGAAATACTCTGATTCTACGTGTTCGTAACGTAGACCTGCCGACAATTGGAAGCGTCCCAGACGCTGGCGCAGTTCCACGAAGGGGGCGATGTTGCTTTCGTGCTGCTCGTTGTTGCTATTAGCAATGTATCCTTCTTGATTGTCGAAACTGCTGCGCCAGCGCGTATTGGTATATTCTTCACCAATCTCTATCTGTCCTTTCCACAGCGGATGGGTAACGAAAAGTTTCTCGGCAAACAGTTTACTGCGTGTCTGACTCTCGGTATTCACATCGCGGTCTTCGTACTCGGCGCTGAGTTCCTGCTGTTGATTGCGACTCTGCTGCTTACGTGAGGTATAGTCGGCGTTAAAATCGATACTGAGTTGGCCCACTTTTCCTGTGTAGTAAAGATTGACCTGATGTGTGGGCGCGTTCTTGTCACGCCGGACGCTGCTGTTCTGCAAGTGGTCGTATGGCACTCCGTCGGCTTGTAAGTCATCATCATACTCACTACGAGTCTTCACATAGTCGTAGGTATTCTGGTAGAATCCGCCGAAAGAGTGGCTATCATTGATCTGGTAGTTAAAGCCGAAGCGCCCTTCTAAGAAGGGATTGCGAACATTATTCTTCTGCTTATTGTTAATCACCCAGAGCGTGTCGGCAAAGATGGTCTGCTCGAACTCGCCATTGCTTTTCCGCCTGTTATATGCTCCAAAGAGGTTAGCGAAAAGTTCCAGTCCACCCGTTCGATAAGTCAGATTGATTCTCTCATTATTGGCATAGCCGCGCCCACAGCGAGACCATGATGACAATTCCACACCCAGACCTTCACCTGCTGCCCGTTTTGTGCGGATAATGATGACAGCATTTACCGAAGCATCATAGCGAGCACCAGGATTCTGGATGACCTCCACGCTGCGAATCATGTCCGACTGGACGTTCCTCAGTTCTTGCAGGTCGGTCAGTTTGCGGTTGTTCAGATAGATGAGCGGTGTGCCCTTGCCTAAGATTTCGAAGCCCTCGCCCCGTTTTGCAATCATCGGGACACGTGTAAGTACATCCTCTGCCTTACCGAGTCGTTCCATCACGGTGCCCTCTACATTCATCATCAGCGAATTGCCCTGTAGCACTACCTTTGGACGTTCACCCTGTACGACCACACCATTCAGTGTATAGTTGTCAGGCTGCATTCGTATTGTACCCACATTAGGCTGATTGCAGTGCCGATAGACGGTCTTGTAACCGACGTAGGAAATGCGGGCAAGAACACTTTCTTGTTCGTATGGAACAGCGAAGTAGCCGCTTTCGTTGCTGACTCCACCACTGAGCAAAGTAGAGTCGGCAGGATTGAGGATTGCTACGTTAGCGTATGCCACAGGTTCGCCCTGTTCATCAATGATAGTACCCGTCAGGTGCAGATCTGTCTTGTGAGTACACTCCACGAAAATTTCATGCTCACCGCTTTTGACAACTCGGATAGGATAAAAGCCGACAATCTGCAAAATGGCATCAGTCAGTTTCTCATGCCTGATATCTGTCGTGACCTTAAAATCCTCCAGTTCGTCATAGATGAAGTTGACTGTGTAGTCCTGTTGCAGGTCGTTGAGTTCCATCAACACCATCGACATAGACACGTTATCATAATGTCGGGTAATACGCTGAGCCAAAGCCAATGTAGCCACAAGGCAGAGCGCACAGATGAAAGTGAATCTTCTCATGGTCATTGTTTTGGACTACTGGCTTGTAAATCTGCTGTCAGGATGCTATCGCACAGTTCCAAACGGATGCGCTCAAAGGAATTCATACTTCTTATGGCTTCTACTGCCGACTGCTGCTTGTTCCAGATGTAGAACAAACGAAGTGTCTTGGCTTCCTCGCTCTTCCAGATCAGCGACAGTCCGTAATAGTCGGCCATGTCGGTAAGTATTTGTTCGAGTGTGGCCTCGTCGTAGCGTACCACCTTAGAAGGTATGGTGTCTGTTTTTATAGTGTCTGCTGGCAGTTGGTGCGTATTAGCAATTGTTGTCTCTTGGATTGGTTTTTGCGGCTCTCCTCCAGCATTGGATACATGGCGTATGATATGGATAGCGGCAAAGGCGATACCCGACATCATCAGTATGCCGATAAATGTAGCTGCTATCTTCAACCAACTGCGCTCCTGCTTCTGCTCTGTCAGATGAGTCTGTGCGAAACGCTGCCATTCGGCATCTACATTGTTCACATCGTTTTCATTAGACATCATGGCCTGTTTCAACTGTGCAGTGGCTTCCATCAGTTCACGCACTTCGGGGTCGTCAAGCATCGTCTGCAATGCCTGCTCTGAAAACTGTTCAGGATGCTCCTGCATGTCTAATAACAACTGGATTTTCTCGTCTCTCTCCATAATAGTAATTATTATTAATCCCTGCATTATAGCCGCCCCTTATCAAGGGGCTCTAAATATTTCTTTTGATTGTTATACTCCCTGATTGTATTCATGGCTTTGGTCAGATGTTTATAGACCATCACGCGGCTGATGCCCAGTTGGTCGGCTATCTCCTGATACTTCATACCGTCGATATGTCTCATGCGGAACACCATTAAGGTCTGTCCTATCAGATGCTTCTTGGCGTAGGCCATCATCTGCTGATACCATTGTTCAACAGACGTATAGGAGATCGTGTCATCGTCTGTCACCATGTTCTGCTTCATCTCCAGTGTATAGGCTTGCTCGAACTTGGCTCTCACATCCTTGTGTTCCAGCAGATTCAGGCATCGGTTCCTGACACTTGCCATCAAATAACCCTCCATGTTCTTTGGTAGGATGTCAGTCTTTATCAGCGTGGCAAACACCTCACTCACCACGTCGCGCGATTCCTCGTCGTCGTAGAGCATCCGCTTTGCCAACCGCATCATTGGGCCGTAGTGCTGTCGGAACAATATTTCTATCTTTTCTTTCTTCATTCTATTCTTATAGACAGGAAAGGGGGCGTAAAAGATAACCTCTAGACCAAACTTTTTTCAAAAAAGGGCATAAAAAAGTATTTTTGTCGATCCCTTCATCAACAAAAGTACACAATTACACGCAAATGTTACACCTTGTGCCGCGACTTTTACGGATTATTAAAAGATTGCCATCGACACCTTCTTCCTCATCCTCTACGAAATGGACATGGACGATAAGGCCGTACGCCGCATCATGGGCATCACGCAAGAGGCCATCCGCTCCACAAGGTACAGAATCTTGCAGAATGGAAAGAAGTAGGGAATGTTAAAAGCCCTCACGCTTGCAGAACTCCCGCAGCGTTCCCGTCGTCACACAGCCCATCGTCAGTTTGTTACACTCCACCATTGCTCGCACCATACGTTCCGTGCGGTACTCTTGTTCTTTCTCTGTCATACGTTTTACGTTTTTCGTTATCGTTATCGTTATTGTTTTTGTTTTGGTTAACCATGTGTAAAGGTACGAAAAAACAAGGGGATAGGCAAGAAAAAGCGCAGCGATTTTCCGTCGCTGCGCCATATCGTCAACTGAGAGTTTACACCTACTCATCAAAGAGGTCGCGAACACGTACTTTTAACGCATCAGCGACATCATGAAGCCGACTTACCAAGATATCTCGCCGGCCATTGATCCAATTGTTCATGGTCTGTCTCGTGACACCAATCTGTCGTGCCAGTTCTGCATCACTCATGTTTTTTTGCTCATCACTCGTCGCAGGTTCAGTTGCGACACAAATTCTTTTTGTTTCATTGTTTTGAAATTTAAAGGGTTAAACAAAATAGGCTCCCTCGCCGCATCTGTATACAGGAGGGAGCCCTATAGGGTTGGGAGGCGGTGCCTACCCTAAATGATTCTCTTACACATCGTCCATGAGCTCATCGATGCCATCTTCGACGAAGTCCACGTTTTCACTGCCAGGTTCGAGGCTGTGTACGTCGCCGCTGACGATCAGCAGGCAGCCCTGTGGTGTCAGTGTCACCACTGTCATTTCCGGATTGATATATGTCTTTTTCATTTCACTACCTCCTTTCTGCCGTTATGAATATACAGTCCCTTCTTCGTGGGCTTGCCGTCCAGCTTGCGTCCGTCGATGGTGTACCATATATCATTTATCATTTTTCCTTTATCATTTAGCATAGCGCCGATCTCCGTGGTCTCTCCGTCTCCGAAGTCCAGTACGAAGCTGCGGGCCTGTTGCTCTCCGCCGCCCACTGGCACATAGAAGTGTAGCTACATTTACAAAAGAAGCACCGCAAATTGCCGACTCCTGCGACAAAAAGCGGTGCAAAGATAATTGTAAAACTTTCAGTCAAATTGAAAGATACACTTTTTAACGCTTTTATTGTTGATATCTCAATATCTAAATTGAATAGTTAAAAATGAGTGCCAAGCGGTATCTTTTTATATTAAAATTTGCATAATAATGTATAAATTAGAACTGTAACTTCAGACAATACAAATTCTAACACCATCTACAACCTGAACGGACAGCGTGTAGACAGCGTCAAGAAGGGCCTGTATATCATCAATGGTAAAACGGTGGTGATTAAGTAAGATTCTCCAGACTTATCTCCGTTCTTTAAAGAACTGTTGCATGAGCTGGCGGCATTCCTCCTCGAGGATGCCGCCAGTTACTGTACAGCGGGGATGCAGGGCGTGGGGAGCATAGTCGGTATAGCCGCGCTTCTCGTCGCGACAGCCATAGACGATGCGGGGAATCTGGCTCCAGCCCAAGGCACCGGCACACATCGTGCAGGGCTCTACGGTGACGTAGAGCGTGCAGTCGGTCAGGTACTTGCCGCCCAACTCATTGGCGGCGGCAGTGATGGCCTGCATCTCGGCATGGGCGGTAACGTCGTGGAGCGTCTCTGTCAGGTTGTGGGCGCTGGCTATGACGCGGTCTTGGCAGACCACTACGGCGCCGATGGGTATCTCGCCCTCATCGTAGGCGGCCTTGGCCTCCTGCAAGGCTCGCCGCATATATTGTTCGTCTTTATTTTTCTGTTCCATTGTGCAAAAGTACGAATTTTTTTTCGTACATTTGCAAAGTGAACTGGGAAATTGTACATATCGACGAGACGGACTCGACGAACCGGTGGCTGAAGGAGCATGGGGACAATTATCCTCATCCTGTTGTCGTGGTTGCTGACTACCAGACGGCGGGGCGGGGCTGCGGTACGAACCAGTGGGAGTCGGAGCGTGGTAAGAACCTGCTGTTCTCGATGCTTGTGCATCCTACGGATGTGCCTGTGTCGCGCCAGTTTCACCTCTCGATGGCCATCTCGCTGGCTATTACCGAGGCAGTAGGCCGCTATATCGGCGATCTGAGCATCAAGTGGCCTAATGACATCTACTGGCGCAACGCTAAGTTGGGTGGCATTCTGATAGAGAACAGGATACAGGGCAGTGTCATCAAGGATTGCATCATTGGGGTGGGGTTGAATATCAACCAGCGCACGTTCCATAGTGATGCACCCAATCCGGTGTCGATGTGGCAGATATGTGAACACGAGACTGATCGGGAGCAGTTGCTACGGGCTATCCTTGAGGCGTTCGACAAGTATCGGGCACAGGATGTCCGTGCGGCCTATCTGTCGCAGCTGTATCGGCGCCGTGGTTTCCATCCGTATGTCGACCGCGATGGTGCCTTCATGGCGGAGATTGCCGATGTCGAGGATGATGGCCACCTTTTGCTGCGCGATGACAGCGGACAACAGCGCCGCTATGCGTTCAAGGAGGTGCAGTTTGTGATTTGAAGACGGAACAACGGTATAACGAAATAATTTAAAACAACTATGGCAAGATTTAAGAGAATTCTACTGAAGCTGTCGGGTGAGAGCCTGATGGGTAAGCAGGGCTACGGCATCGACCCTGAGCGGCTGAGCGACTATGCAAAGCAGATTAAGGAAGTGAGTGAGATGGGGGTGCAGATTGGCATTGTCATTGGTGGTGGTAACATCTTCCGCGGACTGTCAGGCTCGCAGAAGGGCTTTGACCGCGTGAAGGGCGATCAGATGGGTATGTGTGCCACGGTGATTAACTCGCTGGCACTCTCGTCGGCATTGGGTGCCATTGGCGTGAAGAACAAGGTGCTGACGGCTATCCGCATGGAGCCCATTGGCGAGTTCTATACCAAATGGAAGGCTATTGAGGCGATGGAGGCAGGCTATGTCTGCATCTTCTCAGCAGGCACGGGTTCACCGTACTTCACCACCGATACCGGCTCCAGCCTGCGCGGCATCGAGATTGAGGCCGACGTGATGCTGAAGGGTACGCGCGTAGACGGTATCTATACCGCTGACCCCGAGAAGGACCCCACGGCCACGAAGTTCGACGCCATTTCTTATAAAGAGGTACTCGCGCGTGGCCTGAAGGTGATGGACCTCACGGCTATCTGCATGTGCTCAGACAATAACCTGCCCATCTATGTGTTTAACATGGATGTTGTGGGCAATCTGAAGAAAGTAATGGACGGAGAGGAGATAGGTACGCTGGTACACAACTGATTTATACTTCCTCGAACTCTACGTATTCGCCATCGGAGTCGTCGAAAATCTTTTTGTTTTCGCGCTCTTGATGGCGATGGTCTATTATGGTCTCGCCAGTGGTGGTTGTCGTCTTATGGGGCTCATTGGTCTCATTGGTCCCATTGGCCTCATAAGGCTTTTGGGCTCTTTGTGAATACTGGCTGCGCTGGCGCCCCGTTTCCTCGCGGTAGCGTTGCTCTTGCTGTTCAGCAGCCTGGCGTGCTGCTTTCTTGATGTTGCGGAACACTTTGTAGATGTAGCTTCCCGTCAGCAAGAGTATCAGGACGACAAGGAAGAAGAAAAAGGCAAGTATTCCAAGTAATGCTTTCATAGACAGTAGGGTAGGTGTTATTTACTTTTTCTTGCTGCTGACTATCGAGAGCAGAACGTACCAAGCAATGATTACGGCCAGACCGCTGATGCCTAACAACAGCAGAATGGGTATGCACGTCAGCAGGAAGACGTACTTCACATCGTTGCCCTTCCATCCCCATGTCTTGAACTTCAGCGCAAACATGGGTATCTCGCTCACCAGCAGGTAACAGCTGATGAACACACCACCCAGAATAACCAGACTCAGGTTTGGACCAATGACGGGTGCCGTCTTCATCCAATCGCCTGCTCCGACAATGAGCGAGCCCCAAAATAGGGCATTGGCTGGGGTGGGGAGTCCGATGAATCCTAAGGCCTGGCGCTCGTCGAGGTTAAACTTGGCCAGGCGCAGGGCTGAAAAGGCTGCCATGATGAACACAATGAACGGCAGCAGTTCAGTCTCAGGTCTGAGATATTCGTACACGATGGCCGATGGTGCAAAGCCGAAGGTGATGTCGTCGGCTAGGGAGTCGAGCTCTTTGCCGATAGGCGACGAGACGTGCAGCAGGCGTGCTACCATGCCATCGAAGAAGTCGAAGGCAGCACCGATGACGATAAACAGCAGTGCCAGCCGGCAGTCACCCATGAATGCCCAATAGGTGGCAATACAGCCCGAAATCAGGTTCAGACATGTGATGGTATTAGGGATATGCTTCTTCATGCCAGTTTCGCTATTACGGTTTGGTCGCCGGTCGTCGGCTGGTTCATTGTTGCCGTGGCGCGGGCGGATATCGGCAAATAGACGTCGACGCGCGAGCCGAGCTTGATGAATCCCAGGTGTTCGTCGATATAGCACTCCTCACCCTCTTTGGCATAGGTCACGATGCGGCGTGCCAAAGCACCAGCTATCTGGCGCACCAGAATATCCTCACCGTCGGGTGTGGTAATCATGATGTCGGCATGCTCGTTCTCCTCGCTGGCCTTCGGCAGCCAAGCCTTGTGGTAGTTGCCGTTGAAGTGCTTGACAAACTTTACCTTGCCGTCGACGGGAAACCAGTTGGCGTGGACGTTCAGCGGACTCATAAAGATGCTGATCATCAGGCGCTGGTCGTGGAAGTATGTGTTCTCTTCCACATCCTCAACCACCACGATGCGGCCGTCGGCAGGTGCCACAACCAGTTTCTCGGTATCGCCATTGAAGTAGCGGATAGGACAGCGGTAGAAGTTCAGCGCCATCGTCCATGCGGCACCAAAGATGAGAATGAATGCCCAGAAGGGTATTTTCGTGTCTACATAATACCACAGCAGTGAACCTATGATTGCCAACGCAATCATACTGATGGTTAATTCATTGGTGCCTTCACGGTGTATTCTGATTTTTTTTAGCTTCTTGATTCTTGCTCCCATGTTTTAAGTTTGATTTGTTATGCAAAGGTACAAAAGAAATAAGAATTAAGAATGATGAATTAAGAATTTTTTGCGATAATCTTTTGTTTTTCTCCGTTTTTCGACGTAACTTTGAACTTCTAAAACGAAAACACGCATTTTATGGAAGACTTTATACATCTTCACGTACATACATATTACTCTATTTTGGACGGCCAGTCGAGCATCAAACGACTGGTGGATAAGGCCGTGGCCAACGGCATGCGCGGTATGGCTATCACCGATCATGGCGACATGTTCGGCATCAAGGAATTCCACGACTATGTGGGTGGCATCAACAAAGGACGCAAGAAAGACGGGCTGGAACCGTTCAAGCCCATCTTCGGTTGCGAGATGTATGTGTCGCGCCATGGTTCGAAGTCGCTGCGCCGCGGTAAGGAAGACCAGGGCGGTTACCACCTCATTGTGCTGGCCAAGAACTATCATGGATATAAAAACCTCATCAAACTCGTTTCGAACTCATGGGTTGACGGCTACTACATGCGTCCCCGTACCGACCGCGAGGATCTGGAAAAGTACCATGAAGACCTCATCGTCTGTTCGGCCTGTATTGCCGGTGAGGTGCCTGCTAAGATTCTGAAAGGCGACATTGCCGGAGCCCGCGAGGCGATAGAGTGGTACCGCAGGGTGTTTGGTGACGACTACTATCTGGAGTTGCAGCGCCACGAGGTGAAAGACCCCAGCATCCGTGCCAACCGCGAGACCTTTCCCTTGCAGCAGAAAGCCAACAAGGTGCTCATTGAACTGGCCCACGAGTATGGCATCAAGCTCGTCTGCACCAACGACGCCCACTTCGTGGACCAGGAGAATGCCGAGGCCCACGACCACTTGCTGTGTCTGTCGACCGGCAAGGATCTGGACGACCCCACGCGCATGCTCTACTCTAAGCAGGAGTGGTTTAAGACCCGCGAAGAGATGAACGACGTGTTCAGCGATGTCCCAGAGGCGCTGACGAACACTTGCGAGATACTCGACAAGGTCGAGATATACAGCATCGACCACGACCCCATCATGCCTTTCTTCCCCATTCCTGAGGAATTTGGTACGGAGGAGCAGTGGCGCGAGAAATTTACCGAGGGCGACTTGTTCCGCGAGTTTACCTCTGATGAAAACGGGGAAAACCCGCTGCCTCGCGAAGACGGCGAGAAGAAAATCAAGAAGCTGGGCGGCTACGACAAACTCTACCGCATCAAGTTCGAGGCAGACTATCTGGCGAAGCTGGCGTATGAGGGCGCGCACCGTATCTATGGCGAGAACTTGTCGAAGGAAGTCGACGACCGCATTCGTTTTGAGCTACACATCATGAAGACGATGGGTTTCCCGGGCTACTTCCTCATTGTGCAGGACTTCATCAACTCCGCCCGCGACGAGCTGGGCGTGATGGTGGGCCCGGGCCGTGGCTCTGCTGCAGGTAGTGTGGTGGCCTATTGTCTGGGTATCACGAAGATAGATCCGCTGAAGTACGACCTACTGTTCGAGCGTTTTCTGAACCCCGACCGTATCTCGCTGCCCGATATTGATACCGACTTCGATGATGATGGCCGCGGGCGCGTCTTGAAGTGGGTAGAGGATAAGTATGGCCACGAGAATTGTGCCCATATCATCACCTATGCCACGATGGCTACGAAAAATAGTCTGAAGGATGTGGCGCGTGTGGAGAAGGTGCCCATTCCAGTGTCAAATGCCTTGTGTAAGGCCATTCCCGACCGTCTGCCCGATGTCGATGGCAAGACGCCAAAGATGAATCTGACGAATGCCATCAAGGCTGTCCGAGAGTTGCAGGAAGCCGAAGCATCGACCGACCCTGCCCTGCGCAATACCATCAAATATGCCAAGATGCTGGAGGGTACGGTGCGTGGTACGGGTATCCACGCTTGTGGCTTCATCATCTGCCGCGACCCGATTAGCGACTGGGTGCCTGTATCGACGGCCGACGATCCTGACTTTAAGGACCAGAAGACCAACTGTACGCAGTATGATGGTCACGTCATCGAGTCGACGGGACTCATCAAAATGGACTTCCTGGGTCTGAAGACCCTTTCGGAGATGAAGGAAGCCTGTGCCGTTATCAAGCAGACACGTGGCATTGACGTTGACCTCGACCATATCCCCATTGACGACCCCAAGACCTTCGAGCTCTACCAGCAGGGACGCACCATCGGCACTTTCCAGTTCGAGTCGGCTGGTATGCAGAAATACCTCCGCGAACTGAAACCTACCGTCTTCGAGGACCTCATCGCCATGAACGCCCTCTACCGTCCCGGACCTATGGGCTATATTCCGCAGTTTATCCGTCGTAAGCACGGCGAGGAGCCCATCACCTATGACATCCCCGTGATGGAGAAATACCTGAAGGATACCTACGGCATCACTGTCTATCAAGAGCAGGTGATGTTGCTCTCGCGTCTGCTGGCCGACTTCACTCGTGGTGAGAGCGATGCCCTGCGAAAGGCCATGGGTAAGAAGAAGAAAGACATCGTCGACGCCATGAAGCCCAAGTTTATCGAGGGTGGCAAGAAGAACGGCCACGATCCGAAGGTGCTCGACAAGATATGGGGCGACTGGGAGGCCTTTGCTTCTTACGCCTTCAACAAGTCGCATGCCGCCTGCTATTCGTGGGTGGCTTACCAGACGGCCTACCTCAAGGCCAACTATCCCGCTGAGTTTATGGCTGCCATTATGTCGAGACGCCGTGACCAGATTACGGAGATTACCAAGCTGATGGACGAGTGCAAGGCGATGGGTATCGCCACGCTGGGACCGGATGTCAACGAGTCGTACCAAAAGTTCGGTGTTAACAAAAAGGGCGAGATACGTTTTGGACTCGCCGCTATCAAGGGTCTGGGCGACGGTGTAGCTCACGCTATCATCGACGAGCGCGAAATGAATGGTCCTTACAAGGATATCTTCGACTTTGTGCAGCGTGTCAACTTCAGCCAAATCAACCGCAAGGCCTTTGAGGCTTTGGCACTTAGCGGAGGCTTCGACAGCTTTGGCATCAACCGTGAGGACTTCTTTGCACAGAACAATCGCGGTGAGACGCTCATCGACATCATCATGCGCTACGGCCAGACCTACCAGCAGGAGAAACAGGAGGCGCAGACCTCGCTGTTCGGCGGTTTCGACGACGGCGTAGAAATACAGACGCCTCAGCTGCCCAAGGCTGATAGCCGATGGAGCGATATCGAGCGCCTGAACAAGGAGCGTGAGTTGGTGGGTATCTACTTGTCGGCCCATCCGCTGGACGAATACAAGATTGTGCTCGATAACCTGTGCAATGCCCGTTGTACGGAGTTGGCTGACCGTGCAGCAGCCCTCAACGACCGCGAGGATATTACGCTGGGTGGTATCGTGACCGGGGTGCAATCGCGTTTCGGCAAGAACAACAAGCCGTGGGGCATTATCACCCTTGAGGACTTCGAGGGCTTCGGTGAGTTGGTGCTGTTCGGTGACGACTGGCTGAACCTGAACGGAAAATTCATGGAGGGAGCGGCAGTGTATGTGACCGGTAAGATGGCGCCACGTTTCTTTAACAACGACCAGAAAGAGTTGAAGGTGACCAATGTCGAACTGTTGCAGTCGGTGAAGGAACGTGCCATTGACCGTATCACCATTTCGCTGACATCCGATTTGTTGAACGATGGCGACGTCAATGCGTTACACGACCTCATTGCCGAGAATCCCGGTAAAACGAAACTATATATCCAGCTGCACGACTCAACGGGGCAGAAGCACGTCCTTCTGCATAGTACAGCGGGTGGCATTGACGTGAAGAATACGCTGATACAGTTTATCGAACAAACTGAAGCAATGGACTACAAGATAAATTAAGAGTTAAGAAATAGGAGTTAAGAATTTAAAAATTTAAGATTATGGAAGTAACAATCACAAGCGAGAATTTCGAGAGCCTGAAGAATGGCGCACAGCCATTAGTCGTTGATTTCTGGGCAACATGGTGCGGCCCCTGCCGTATGATTGCTCCCGTTATTGCCGAATTGGCAGAGCAGTACGACGGCAAGATTACTGTCGGTAAGTGCGATGTTGAGGAGAACGAGGAGTTGGCTATGGAGTTTGGTATCCGCAACATTCCCACCATCCTTTTCTTTAAGAATGGTCAGGTTGTCGACAAACTGGTCGGTGCCCAGCCCAAGGCTAAGTTGGACGAGAAGTTCCAGACCTTATTGTAAGAATAATATCGGCTGGTCAGAATGCGACCAGTCTGCTACCATCTTCCTGCTCGGCGATGTTGACACGTATGGCATCGTCGGGCAGGATGTCTTCTATTAGTTCGGGCCACTCAATGAAGCAGAGGCTGCCACTGTAAAAGTAGTCCTCGTAGCCCATGTCGTAGACTTCCTCTATCTTTTTGATGCGGTAGAAGTCAAAATGGAAGATGGAGTCTCCTTCGCCAGAGGTATATTCGTTGACGATGGCGAAGGTGGGGGAGGTGATGACGTCGTCGACACCCAGCTCCTCGCAAATGGCTTTGACGAAGGTGGTCTTGCCGGCGCCCATCTTGCCATAGAAGGCAAAGACTCGGTGGTCACCAATATGCTGGATGAATTCGCGAGCAGCCTCGCGGATGTGGTCGATATTTTCTATTTTGATTTCCATTTTCTTTCGATGTTTCGATATTTCGATGCTTCGATGTTTTAGATAACTAGCGTTTCCTACCTTTGAGCGTGACAATGGGGATAATCATCTCTTCCAAGGAGATGCCGCCATGCTGGAAGGTGTTGCGATAGTAGCTGACATAGTAATTGTAGTTGTTAGGATAGGCGAAGAAGTCGTCGCCCGTGGCAAAGACATAGCTCGTCGACAGGTTGGGGGCGGGCAGGTGAGCCTTCTGAGGGTCTTTGATGACAAAGAGGTCTTTCGACTCGTAGGCGAGGTTCTTGCCTAACTTATAGCGCAGGTTGGTGTTGGTGTTGCGGTCGCCGACAATCTTGACAGGATTGTTGGCACGGATGCTGCCATGATCGGTGGTGATGATGACGCGATAGTCGGTCTGTGCTAACTGACGGAACAGGTCGGCAATGACGGAATGGCGGAACCACGACAGCGTTATCGAGCGGTAAGCCGATTCGTTGTTGGCCAGTTCGCGCACCATCTTCGATTCTGTTCGGGCGTGTGACAGCATGTCGATGAAGTTGAAGACGACGACGTTCAGGTCGTTGCGCTCCAGGGTTTTCAGCTGTTGCACCAGTTTCTCTGCTTCTGTCGAGGTATTGATCTTATGGTATGAAAAGGTGTTTTTCCTGCGGTAGCGTTCCAGTTGTGTCTGGATGAGCGGTGCTTCGTTGAGGTTCTTGCCTTCCTCCTCGTCCTCGTCGACCCATAGGTCGGGGAACATCTTGGATATTTGTTCGGGCATCAGTCCTGAGAAGATGGCATTGCGGGCATATTGCGTGGCAGTAGGCAGGATGCTGCAATAGACGTCTTCGTCGATGTCAAACTGGTCGCCAATCTCGCGTTCGAGCGTCTTCCACTGGTCGTAGCGGAAATTGTCTAGCACAATCAGGAAAACCTTTTCGCCGGCATTCAGCAGGGGGAATACCTTGGTTTTGAACAACTCATTGGAGAGTAACGGGTGGTCGCCGCCCTTCATCCACTCCAGATAATTCTGCTTGACATATTTGGCAAACCCGAGGTTGGCCTCTTCTTTCTGCATCTCCAGCATCTCGGTCATCTGTGAGTCGGTGGCGCTAAGCTCCAGTTCCCAGCGTACCAGTCGCTTATAGATGTCAGTCCAGTCTTGCCAGGTGCGACAGTCCATGATCTGCATGGACAGCTGTTGGAACTGTTGCTGGTAACTACTTTGTACGGTCTCGGTGACAATCTCCTTGCGGTGGATGTTCTTCTTCAGCGTCAGCAGTATCTGGTTGGGATTGACGGGTTTGATGAGGTAGTCGGCAATCTGTTGGCCGATGGCCTGATTCATAATGTCTTCTTCCTCGCTCTTGGTGACCATGACAACGGGTACCTGTGGCGTGATCTCCTTGATACGCTGCAGCGTTTCCAACCCTGAGAGGCCCGGCATCATCTCGTCCAGCAACACCAGGTCAAAGGTGCGCTTGCTGCACTCCTCGATGGCGTCGGTACCATTAGTCACCGTTACCACTTCATAGCCTTTTTTCTCTAAGAACAACAGATGGGCGCGTAGCAGTTCCATCTCGTCGTCAGCCCACAATAACAGTCCGTTAGTCATGTTCCAAATGTCTTTAATCCTCCGCAAAGGTACGCTTTTTTCTGCTGTACACAAAAAAGAAGGCGAAAAAGTTTTGCTATGTGCGGAAAAAAGTGTACCTTTGCAGCCGCTATTCGGATAATCCGATGCATTCGATGACGCAAAACGACTGTGATTAAAGGTCTGGAGCGTCGGAAGGATGTTATGGCAAACAATTATTTAATCATCAAAAAACATGTATTTAGATCAAGCTAAAAAGACTGAGATCTTCACCGAGTATGGTAAGAATGCTCAGGACACAGGTTCTGTTGAGAGCCAGGTTGCTTTGTTTACTTATCGTATCAAGCACTTGACCGAGCACCTGAAAAAGAATCACAAGGACTTTGGTACCGCTCGTTCGCTGACCAAACTCGTTGGTCGTCGTCGTAAGTTGCTGAAGTACCTCTACAACAAGGACATCAACCGTTATCGTGAACTGATCAAGGCTCTCGGCCTGCGTAAGTAATACGGTAACAGAAAGACATGATAAAGCCCTGCGTTTGCAGGGCTTTATTTTTTTGTTTGTCTATTTCTGAATCGTGATGTTCACGTTCTTCTTCTTGATGTTCTGACAATTGGTGAACACAGCATCCTTCTTGGCCAGGATGGTAATGTTCTGCAGGTTGATGCCGTCGATAGGCATCTCGGGCAGTCCGTTGAACTCCATAGCACGTCCGGCACCATTGCAGATGATGTTCTTGATGTCGATGTTGCGGAAGATAGGTGTTTCTTCGGTAATGGGCATCTTGGTGGTATTGTCGGGGGTGTCTCCGTCGGCCAGCATCTCGGCCACACTCTTGCCGCCATAGTACATGTTGAAGGTGATAGCGTCGGTCTTGATGTCGGTCATCGACACCTTGTTAATAAATATGTTTTCTACGATGCCGCCACGACCACGGGTGGACTTGAAGCGCAGGCCCACGTCAGTGCCCAGGAACTGACAGTTCTCGACGAGGATGTTCTTGACACCACCACTCATCTCAGAACCTACTACAAAACCTCCATGCCCGGCAAAAACGGTACAGCCGTCGACCACCACATTCTCGCAGGGAATGCCACGACGGCGTCCGTCCTTGTCCTTACCGCTCTTGATGCAGATGCCATCGTCACCGGCATCAAAACGTGAGCGGATAATCAGCGCGTTCTTGCACGACTCCAGATCCAGCGCATCACCATTCTGAGCGTAGCTGGGGTTGCGCACCAGTACCTGGTCGACAATCACATTCTCACACATCAGCGGATGGAGGTTCCATGCCGGTGAGTTCTGGAAGATGACGCCCTTCAGCATCACGTTCTTACACTTGACCAGCGACACCATGACGGGGCGCAGGAAACGCTTGATGGTCTGCCACTCGGCCTCGTTTTTGACGTTGGGTACATTCATGTTGGCACTCTGCTCGCCCTTGGCATAGCCTGCAGACGGTACCCAATAGCCGGGTTTCATCTCCTGACTGCCTGGAATGGCCAGCAACTCTTTCCAGTGAGCCGCTGTCACCTTCTGCTTCTTGACGGGCCGCCAGTACTGACCGTTACCGTCGATAACACCTTGGCCTGTGATGGCGATGTTCTCGGCACCTCGGGCACTTAGCGGTGACTGCAGACGGCGTGTGTCGAGGCCTTCGAAAGAGGTCTCAATAATGGGATACAGCGACTCGTCGGCGGCGAAGAGGATAACGGCACCAGCCTTGAGGTTTAGTTCGATATTGCTCTTGAGCACGATGGGGCCAGTATGCCAGACACCCTGTGGAACAACCAACTTACCACCACCTTTCTTGCTTAATGCATCAATGGCTTTGGCAAAGGCATCGGTGTTCAGGGTGATGCCGTCTCCGACACCTCCAAAGTCGGTCAACTTGACCTGATAGTCAGGAATGACGGGAGCCGTTATCTCCGCCATGGCAAACGGCAGCTTCTCCGTGTACTTCTTGTAAGGATTACCGCTATTGACTGCGGCGAAACCGCTGACTACAGCGAGGACAGCGATAAAGGTCACAATGATTTTTCTCATAAGTAGTTTGTTTTATTATAGATTAGTAAATTTCTTTTAGCGGTATCATCACGAAGTCGCGCTTGTGCATGAGAGGATGCGGTATCTTGAGGTCAGGCTCGTCGATGGTCAGGTCGTCGTATAACAGAATGTCTATGTCAACAGTCCTGTCGGAATATCCGACCGACACACTTTTCTTTGTGCGTCCCATGTCGCGCTCTATTTGCTGGGTGATTTCCAATACTTCGCGAGGGGTCTTCGTGGTTTCGCAGAGGATGACGGCGTTGAGGAACTTGTTGTTGGACTCGAAGCCCCATGGTTCGGTTTCGATCAGGGAGGACTGGCGTGTGACCTTGCCAACCTGTTCGCTGATGAGGCGGATGGCCTGCAGCAAGAGCTTTTTTCTGTTGCCCAAATTGCTGCCAAGGCCCAAATACACGCTATGTACTATATCCCCATCTCTCACCGCTTTCCTCTTTAGTCGTCCAGTATCAGCATGGCATCACCATAGCAGCCAAACTTATACCCTTTTTCGACTGCTTGGTTATATGCCTCCATAACGAGGTCGTAGCCTCCGAAGGCTGCTGTGGCCATTACCATCGTCGATTCAGGATGGTAGAAGTTGGTAATCATTGAGTCGGCCAACCCGAAATCATAGGGCGGGAAGATGAATTTATTCGTCCATCCGTCGAACGCCTTTAGCATGCTGTCGGTACCGACAGCTGTCTCTGTGGCGCGCAGGGTGCTAATGCCTACAGCGCATACGTGATGGCCATTGGCCTTGGCTTCATTGACGATGCTGCATGCCTCGTCTTTTACCTGCATCTTTTCGGAACTCATCTTGTGTTTCGTCAGATCCTCTACTTCGATGGGGTCGAAACAGCCCAGTCCGCAGTGGACGGTGATGAAGGCAAAGTTGACGCCACGAATCTCCAAACGTTTCATCAGTTCACGGCTGAAATGGAGTCCGGAGGCCGGAGCTGTCACAGCACCCTCATTTTTGGCAAAGATGGTCTGGAAGTTCTCCATATCGTCAGCTGTTGCCTCACGCTTGTTGATGATATAGCGTGGCAGAGGGGCAGAACCCAGTCGGAAAAGATCTTCCTTGAACTCGTCGTGCGGACACTCGTAGAGGAAACGCAGCGTTCGTCCGCGACTGGTGGTGTTGTCTATCACTTCAGCTACCATGTGACTGTCTTCGTTGAAGAACAGCTTGTTGCCGATACGGATCTTGCGCGCAGGCTCTACCAGCACATCCCATAGACGTAGCTCGGGATTGAGCTCGCGCAGGAGAAATACCTCAATTTGAGCATCGGTCTTTTCCTTGGTACCAAACAAACGGGCAGGAAATACCTTGGTGTCGTTGAGAATCATCGCATCGCCTTCATCGAAGTAGTTCACCAGATTGCGGAAGGTCATAAACGTATCGGTATCGTTACCGTCGGCATCCTTCTCATACATATCAATAGTTTGGCTTTTGCGGTGAACAACCATCAGACGACACTCGTCACGGCGGTAAACCTTCTCTACTGTTCCGTCTTCGTTCTCGAACACCTTGTGAGGAAGGTCTAGGGCGATGAGCTCTTCGGGTAGCTTGAATTTGAATTGTGATAGTTTCATATATTATTGTTTTCGATATTTCGATGTTTCGTTATTCTGGTTTTTCTATTTCTTGCTGGGCAAGCCAGGTGGGGAAGTCGTCGAGGGTGATGCAGTCTTCAATGCGTACACTGCCCAAACGGGTGCGACACAGAGCCGTCAGATAGGCACCGCTATGGAGCGCTTCTCCAATGTCGCGGGCCAGTGAGCGGATGTAGGTGCCCTTACCACACTGTACACGGATGCTCATGCGCATGGCGTCCGCGTCGAAGTCGGTCAACTCGATATTGTCGATATGTACGGTCTTGGCCTTCAGCTCTACCTCGCGCCCTTTACGCATCAAGTCGTAGGCACGGTCACCGCCAATCTTACAGGCCGAATACTGCGGTGGCACTTGTTGGATATCGCCCACAAAGTCTTCCAGTACGCTGACTATAAAGTCGCGGGTGATGTGGGCGGTGGGGTAGGTCTGGTCTACCTCGTGTTCCATATCGTAGCTGGGAGTGGTGGCACCGAGCTGAAGCGTCGCCGTATATTCTTTGTCGTGCAGTTGCAGGCGCTCTATCTCTTTCGTCTTCTTGCCCGTACACAGGATAAGCACGCCGGTAGCCAGCGGATCGAGCGTACCGGCATGACCAATCTTGACACGTTTGACACCTATCTTACGTGATACGCGCGTGCGTACGTAAGCCAAAGCACCGAACGAGGTCATACGGTAAGGCTTGTTGATATAGATATATTCGCCTGCTGTGAAATTCATTAGTCAACCATTGCAAGTGAATGTCCAGTGAGCAGCAAAATCAGGATAATGCCACCCACAATGATGCGATAGTAGCCAAAGGCTTTGAAGCCGTATTTGGTGAGGAATGCCACAAACCATTTCATGGCCAGCAGGGCCACGACAAAGGCTACGACACAGCCCAGAATCAGCATGGTGATGTTGTGGCTTGTAGCCCATGAGGCATCTTCCTTCAGCAAGTCCAACAGGTCGAGTAGGGTTGCACCGGCCATGGTTGGTACAGCTAAGAAGAATGAAAACTCAGCAGCGCGCTGACGAGTCAGTCCCTGCGTCATACCACCCACGATGGTTGCCATTGAACGCGACACACCGGGGATGACGGAGATACATTGATACAGGCCAATGTTGAAGGCGCGCTTCTCGTTCACCTTGTTGGCATCGCTGCCCTTATTGAACAACTTGTCGCAGAACAGCATGAATACGCCGCCTACCACCAACATGATGGCTACTACTAATACGGAGTCGAGCAACCAGTCAAGTAAGCCGGACTTCTTTGCCAATAGGCCAATAATCACGGCTGGCAGTACACCCACGATGAGCAGCCAGTAGAAATAGTACTTATGCTTTAGCTGCTGGAACAGGCTGCTTCCTGCTGGTGCCGGCGTGTTGTCGAAGACAAAGAAACGCTTCCAGTAGAGGCATACCACCGACAGGATGGCACCAAACTGTATGATGAATGTAAAAGCATGTACAAAGGGGTCACCCTGCTGGATGCCTAACAGATTTTGTGTGATAATCATGTGACCTGTAGAGGATACGGGCAGAAACTCCGTCAAGCCCTCTACTATGGCTATAATAACAGTCTCCAACCACGTCATAGGATCTCCTCCTTATCTTTTGGACGGCGTACAACGGCATAAATCATTGCTACAAAGCCTGCCAGGCATACAACTGGAGCTACCTTGATGCGTCGGGCACTGAAAATGTCTGGGTCGTAGTTGGTATCTGTAGACCCCGAACCACTCATCAGCAGGAATCCGATTACTACTACTGCCATTCCGATGGCCAGCAGGATGTAGTTGACTTTATCAAATGCGAAATCTCTTTTTTCCATTCTTTACGTTATTTCGATGTTTCGAATTAAATTTTATACAGCTCGCCAGCTCGCATGTGCAGGAACTTGTTGACAGCCAACCACGCACATAACGCTGTGATGACAATACCGAAGAGTAGTACAGCTGCAGCTGTAAGGACCATAACCTCCCACGTTACAATCTCCAATATGCCAGGCTCTGTGAGATAGAGACCATAGATGCCTGCGCCAAGGATGGCTATGGCCAGAATGGCAGCAATGACACCGATAATCATTGCTTGGCGCAAGAAAGGCCAACGGATGAAACTCCAGGAGGCACCTACCAGTTTCATGGTATGGATGACGAAGCGTCGAGCATAGACGCTGAGTCGGACGGTGTTGCTGATGAGCGAGAACGAAACGAAGGTCAGCAGTATGGCCAATACCAGCAGGACAATACTGATACGGCTGAGGTTCAAATTTACCTTGTCCATCAGGTCTTCCATATAGGCCAGGTCACTGACGCGCGTATCTTTCTTGATTTCCTTAGCAATCCATGTCAGCGAGTCGCGACAGGCATAGTCAGCATTCAGTTGTATCTCCAAAGTGGCAGGGAAGGGGTTGAATCCTAAGAATTCAGACGGGTCGCTGCCTAGCTCCTTTACTTGCTCGCGCTGAGCCTGTTCCTTGCTGATGTAGTCAATGTTATGTGCGTAGGGACGATGGTACAGGTCGCGACACAACAGGTGGGCGTCGTTCACCGATACCGAGTCTTTGAGCATCACAGTGACTGTGAGGTTCTCTTTCATGTGGGCAGACAGGTTGCGCGCCGATAGCACAAAAAAGACCACCATCCCCAAGAGCATGAGGACCATCGTAGTACTTATACATAAGGTAATAACCTGCAAACCACGACGGCTGCGGGCTTTTGTTTGTTTCTTGGTCATTTCTTTTTAGACGTAATACACCAAATTTCGTGCCAAGGACAGTGCAAACCAAACGCAAAAAGCATGCTTTTTGCTGAGGTGAAGCCTGTTCTCGCACACTTCGTGTGCAAAGTTACTACATTCTTTTGGTTTTCCCAAAAAAAAATCATACTTTTGCACTCATTATGAGTACTGTTATTTATCCATCACCCATTTTCGGGCCTGTTCATAGTCGCCGTCTTGGCATTTCGCTGGGTATCAACCTGCTGCCTGCTGATGGTAAGGTGTGTTCGTTTGACTGCATCTATTGCGAGTGTGGTTTCAATAGTGACCATCGTCCCACGAAGCCGATGCCTACCCGTGAGGAGGTTGACCGGCATTTGGAGAAGAAGTTGCAGGAGATGACGGCTGAAGGACAGTTGCCCGACGTGCTGACATTTGCCGGCAATGGAGAGCCGACCTGTCATCCGCACTTTGCGGAGATTATCGATGATACCATCAGTCTGCGCAACCAATACTGTCCGAAGGCGAAGGTTTGTGTGTTGTCAAATTCCACGATGATACACCGTCCTCAGGTGCACGACGCCTTGTTACGCGTAGATGACAATATCCTGAAACTCGATACCGTTTCTTCTGACTACATCCATCAAGTCGACCGTCCTAACGGTCAATATGATGTTCGGACCATTGTCGAGCGAATGAAGGCCTTTAACGGGCATTGCATTATTCAGACGATGTTTATGCGGGGATACTGCAATGGTGTGAGCGTAGATAATACCGGCGAGAAATTTGTCGGGCCGTGGTTGGAAGTCGTCAAGCAAATCAAGCCGCAGCAGGTGATGGTTTATACCATTGACCGAGAAACGCCAGCTCAAGGATTGGAAAAAGCCACTCACGAACAGTTGGATGCTATTCGTGACAGAGTGATAGCTGCAGGCATTCCTTGTACGGCATCATATTAAAAAGAAAATCCCCGTTTTTGCGGGGATTTTCTTTTTTACTTGCACATGATACCACGTTTGGAACCTTGCAGGAACGTGATGATGTTCTGAATTTCAGGACCGTCGGGTACCTGGTCCTTAATCTGATTGATGACATCAAACACGCTGGTCTTTCCGTGGAACAGCAGGCGATAGGCGTTGGCAATATGCTTTTGCACCTTCTTGTCGACGCCGGCAAAGTCCATAATCTTCGTATTCGGACCGCCATACTCCATCGGACTGCCACCGGCAATGATATAGGGAGGCACGTCGTGTGAGAAGGCGCAGCCAGCCTGTATCAGCGACATGTCGCCAGCACGAGTGTTGGCATTTTGGATGGCGCCGGTAGAGAAGATAACACCATTGCCGATGACACAGTCGCCGGCTATCTTGGCGCCATTACCAAATACGCAGTTGGTGCCCACCACCGTATCGTGGCTGATGTGGGTACCTTCCAACAGGTAGTTGTGATTGCCAATAACGGTAGCACCGTCGCGATAGGTACCGCGGTTGATGACGACATTCTCGCGAATCACATTGTTGTCGCCGATCTTCACATACGATTTCTCGCCACGATAGTTGAAGTCTTGGGGCAGGGCACCGATGACTGAACCCTGATGGATCTTGTTGCCGTTGCCAATGCGTGAACCATCGAGAATGCTGACGAAGGGCATGATGATGCAGTTGTCGCCAATCTCCACGTCGTCTTCGATATATACGAAGGGGAATATCTTACAGTTGTTGCCGATTTTCGCCTTGGGGCTGATATCAGCTTTAGGGGATATTTCGCTTGCCATAATTCTTAACTCTTAACTCATAATTCTTAACTCATTTCCCGCCGCCTCCAAGAGCAGTATAGAGACTTACCACAGCCTGCATCTTGTTGAAGTCGTCGGTGACCTTGTTCAGCTTGGCTGCAAGCAGTTGCGTCTGGGCCGTGAGAACTTCCAGATACGACGATCCACTAGATGTGTAGAGGGCTTGGGTGTCCTCGACGTTCTTCTGTAACACCTCAATGCGCTGAGCCTCCAACTTACTGTTGGCGTCGTAGCCATTATAGTTGACGAGCGCATTGGAGACCTCGTTGCCTGCCGAGAGGATGGCGTTCTGCCACGTGTTGAAAGCCTGCTCATACTGTAACTTGCTGACCTTCAGATTGGCTGTCAGTGCACCACGATTGAAAATCGGTTGCGTCAGCGAGCCAAAGAGAGTTGTCAGCCACTTGCCGGGAGCCAGTGCACCATTGGAATTGGTGAATGCAGCTGAAGCACCTACAGTGATGTTGGGATAGAACTGCGAGCGGGCTGTCTGTACGTCGTGGAAGCAAGATGCCAGATTCATCTCAGCATTATGCACGTCAGGACGGTTCTTCAGTAAAGCCACGCCGACACCTGTAGAGAACTCTGTGGGCAGCGACTGGTTTTCCAGCGTTGAACGGGGAATCTGTTGGCCGGCCTGGCCAATCAGCAACGACAATGCATTTTCGGTGGCACGTATCTGGCGCTGAAGGTCGTTGGCCTGCGTCTGGTTCGACAGATAGGCGGCTTCTGCACTCTGTACGCTGGTAGAGCGTACACGGCCTAAGTTATACTGCAGCTTCATCATCTCCCACGTCTCCTTCGACATCTGCGTCATCTCTTTCACGATGTCCTGCTGACGGTCAAGCATCAACAAGGTGTAATAGGCGTTGGCGATGCCACTGATTACCTGTGCGCGAACAGCCATCTGATAGTCCTTGTATCCCAGGAGCTTCATCTGGGTGCTACGTTTCTGCGACAGGATATTGCCAAAGAGGTCTAGCGTCCAGCTGGCAGTGACAGGCAGCGAATACGACTTGGTCGTTACCGACGGGTCGGTATAGAGTGTCGAGATGCTTCCCATAGACTGCTGCGAACCAATGTTGATAGCCGGCAGGAAGGCCAGTTTGGCGGCCTTCAGCATGGCCTCATACATCTGTACCGTCAGGGCCGCATTCTGCAGGTTGGCATTTCTCTGCAGACCCTGTTCGATGAGCGCCTGGAGCTGCGGGTCGGTGAAGACGCTACGCCAGGGCAGGTTGCCGAACGAGGCTGTGTCCTGGACGGCCAGCGTGTCAATGTCGCTGTATGCGTCGCGAATCAGTCCCTGAGTATTGACATCGGGTCGCTCGTACTTATTATAAACACCGCAACTGCCCATCAGCAGTGTAGCGGCTGCAAATATCATTATCTTCTTCATAGTCGTTTATTTCTCCAATTCATAAGTTACGGGTTCAGCATGGGCATACTGTTCCAGTTCGGCAGCAATCTCCGCGTTCTCCTCGTCCTCGAACTTCAGCGGACTGATCTTCTCCTGCAAAGTCTGGAAAATCACAAACAACGTTGGAACGACAAAGAGCTGTAGAATCGTACCAATCAACATACCACCAACGGCTGCGGCACCCAGCGTTTGGTTACCATTCTTGCCTACACCCGAAGCGAACATCATCGGCAACAGACCGATAACCATAGCCAGTGAGGTCATCAGAATAGGACGCAGACGAGCGGCAGCACCCAAGACTGCAGACCATGTGATGGCCATACCCGTCTCACGACGCTCAAGAGCGAACTGTACAATCAGAATGGCGTTCTTGGCCAGCAGACCAATCAGCATGATAAGCGAAATCTGCATGTAGATATCGTTGGCATGACCGAACATCATCGTGAAGAGGAAACAGCCTGCCAGTCCGAAAGGTACGGAGAGTACGACCGACAGCGGCAGGATGTACGACTCGTACTGTGCCGACAAGATCAGATAGATGAAGATGAAGCACAACACGAAGATAAGACCCGTCGTGTTTGAAGCCTTGGCTTCCTCACGCGTCAGACCCTGATACTCGTAGGTATAACCCTGTGGCAGCACGTCGGCAGCCACCTCCTGGGCAGCCTGGATGGCCTCACCCGTCGAGTAGCCGTTGGCCACCGTCGCCGTCACGTTGATACTGGTGAACAGGTTGAAGCGGTTGATGTTCGACGGACCATACACACGTTCCATGCGGCAGAATTCCTGAGCAGGAGCCATGCCTCCGGGCGTGCGTACATATATACTATTAAGCGACTCGGGCGTCATGCGCGTCTCGGGCGAACCCTGAATCATCACACGGTAGAGCTTGCCGTAGGCATTGAAGTTCGAGGCGTACAATCCGCCATAGTAACCCTGCAGCGTGCTGAGCACGGTAGCGGGCGACACACCTGCTTGCTTACACTTGGCCACATCCATGTAAAGCATGTACTGCGGATAGTTGGGGTTGTACGACGTCTGGGCCGTCTGGAACTCAGGACGCTTGTTCAGCTCGGCCAGATAGTCCTTGACAACGCCGAAGAACTTGTCCAGCGAACCACCAGTACGGTCCTGCATCACTATCGACACACCAGAGTTGGCCGAGAAACCAGGAATCATAGGCGGTGCGAAAGCCAGAATCTGGGCATCCTTGATATGGGCTGTCTTGATGAATATCTGGGCAATAACACCCGTCGACTCATAAGGATTCAGGAAGAAGCGGTAGATACCGTCGCCCTGCCACAGTCCGCTGAGTTTCCAGAAGAATCCCTTCTGACGCTCGGCAAACGGCTTCAGCTTGATGATGAACGTGGCCTGGTCGGAACCCGAACCGGCAATGAAGTTATAACCCTGAATCTGCTCACGGCTCTGGATGGCTGGGTCGGCACCAAGAATAGAGTCTACCTGACTGATAATCTGCTTGGTACGCGACACGGAGGTTGCAGGCGGCATGGAAACGGTACAGAAGATGGTACCGGTATCCTCGTCAGGCACCAGACCTGACTTAGCGGTGAACATCGTCGTAGCCAGCACGGCTATACCAATGACTACCGTCAGCAGAATCAGAATGGGTTTGCGTACCAGTTTCTCGACAGAACCTTTATATTTGTCCAACACCTTGTCATAAGCCGTATTGAAAGCCATGTGGAAACGGTCGACACGCGACAGCTTCCGCTCGTGGCCCTCTTTGTCGTGGGGCTTCAAGAAGATGGCACACAGGGCGGGTGACAGCGTCAAGGCGTTCAGAGCCGAAATGAAGATGGACACAGCCATCGTCACACCAAACTCGCGATAGAACGAACCTGACGTACCGCCAATGAACGATACGGGGATGAACACCGAGGCCATCACCAACGTGATAGAGATGATAGCGCCTGAGATTTCGTTCATGGCGTCGATAGAGGCCGTCAGCGTCGACTTATATCCCTGGTCCAGCTTGGCATGCACAGCCTCGACGACCACAATGGCATCGTCCACCACAATGGCAATAGCCAGCAGCAAGGCCGACAGCGTCAGCAGGTTGATAGAGAATCCGAATACCGACAGGAAGAAGAACGTACCTACCAGCGACACTGGCACGGCAATCAGAGGAATCAGCGTCGAGCGCCAGTCCTGCAGGAAGACGTAAATCACGATGAACACCAGTATCAGCGTGAAGAACAGGGTGAACACCACCTCTTCGATAGACGCATAGAGGAACTCCGTGACGTCGTAGTTTATCTTATAGGTCATGCCCGGAGGAAACAGTTTGGCCTGCTCCTCGAGCTCGGCTTTCACCTGCTTGGCAATTTCGTTGGCGTTCGAACCGGCAATCTGCTGCACCATACCCAGCACCGACGGAATGTTGTTGTTCTTCATCGATACGGAATACTGCTGACCGCCCAATTCGATGCGTGCCACGTCCTTCAACTTCAGCGTCTGTCCGTTGACATCGCTGGAGATGATGATGTTGCCGAACTCCTCGGCACTCTTCAGACGTCCGGTATAGCGCATCGAGTACTCGTAAGCCACGTCAGCCTGGTCGCCGAACGTACCGGGCGCAGCCTCAATATTCTGCTCGGCCAGCACATTCGCAATGTCAGAAGGCATCAGGTTGTACTGCTTCATCACCTCGGGCTTCAGCCAAATACGCATGGCGTAGGTCTTCAGACCTGGCGACTGAACGTCACCCACACCCTGAATACGCTTGATAGCCGGAATAATATTGATGTTGTTATAGTTCGTCAGGAACTCGTCGTCGTAACGACCGTCACTGGTCAACGTAAACATCAGCACCTGGGAGGTCTGACGCTTCTGCACCGTCACACCGATACGGGTCACCTCGGCAGGCAACAAGGCCTGAGCCTGCTGCACACGGTTCTGCACGTTGACGGCACACATATCAGGGTTCATGCCCTGGCGGAACAGCACACTGATTTGTGCCGAACCAGCACCGGCGGTAGACGAGATATAGTCCATACCTTCCACACCGTTGATGCTCTCTTCCAACGGCGTGATGACTGAGTTCTTCACCGTCTCAGCGTCAGCACCCGGATAGCTGGTCCACACCGCTACCGTAGGAGGCGCGATGTTAGGGTACTGCTCGATAGGCAGTGAAATCAGTCCAATGACACCCAATAGCACGATGAGGATAGAAATCACCGTCGACAGCACCGGACGTTTGATAAAATTCGTAAAAGTCATACTTTCTTAACTCTTAACTCTTAATTCTTAACTCCTAATTACTTTTTCATCGCGCCTACGATGTCACCGGCTGTCATAGCCTTAGCCTGTTCCTTAATCTTCTGTTCGTAGCGCTCAGGGGTGATAGGCTTGATTTCCATGCCATCGCTCAGTTTTGTGATACCGTTGGTCACGTACTTATCACCAGGTTTCAAACCCTCGGTCACAATAAAGTTCATGCCGTCGTTCTGCGGGTCAACCTTAATCTCGCTATACTTCACCTTGTTGTCGCTTCCCACGAGATAGATAAACTTCTTATCCTGAACCTCTGAGACACAACTCTGAGGAATGATGATGGCGTTGGTGGTCTGACGGGGAATGATAATCGTGCCTGCGCCACCGCTCTTCAGTATCTTCTGAGGATTCTGGAACAGGGCAATCAACTGTACCGAACCTGTAGCCTGGTCAATGACACCACTCATCTTGGTAACGGTACCTTCATGGTTGTAGATGCTGCCGTCTGCCAACTGCAGCTTTACGCTGGGCAGCGACTGCAAACCTGCGGCCTGTAACTGCATGGCAGCCTTCTCGGTCACAGAGAAGTATACCTCCATTGACGAGTTGTTCGACACCGTTGTCAGTGTGTTCGATGAGTTGACCAGCGCACCCTTCTTGAAAGGCAGCGTACCTACGACACCAGCGGCAGGGCTCTTCACGTAGCAGTAGCTTAACTGTTCTTTAGCTGTTGCCAACTGAGCCTGCGCCTGAGCCAGCTGCGCCTGAGCCACCTCGTAAGAGTTCTGTGAGGTCTGCAGCTCATAGTCGCCAATCACGCGGTTCTGGTGCAATTTCTGCGTATTCTCATAGGTCAGTTTGGCGGTGTTGCACTGCTGCTGGGCAGTATTCACGGCAGCTTGTGCCTGACGAACCTGCTGTGTAGCGGTCTCGTTGTCAATGACAAAGAGCACCTGTCCGGCACCCACCGTCTGACCTTCCTTAACATTGATTTGTGTGATAAAACCCTGTACCTTCGGGCGAATCTCAACGTCCTGTACACCTTTGATAGTAGCAGGGTAGGTGGTTTGCATGTCGGCCTGAGACGTACCTACTGTTGTTACAGGGTATTCGTTGTCACCGAAATTCGGGCGACCACCGCCTCCACCGCATGAAACAAGCGTTGCAGCAATCGCCGCACACATCACAAATTTCTTCATTTTCATAACTTACGATTATTTATTATTTAATTATTCGTTAGGAAACTCAGTCCTTGTATTTGGTTTTCAAACTGCAAAGATACGAAAAATGTCGCACACGTTGAATTTTATGTGGCGACATTTAACAATCTTTATAGTGTTTTGAGACCCATTTGGGCTGCTTTCTCCTTGAGTAGCCGCATAAGCGGCTCTCGTTCGTTGTCTACGCGGTTGTCGAGAACGGCATCCTTGAGATATTGTTTTAGGACACCCACCTCGCGAGACGGCGGCAGATGGAACATCTCCATAATCTCGTTGCCGTCAATGACAGGTTGCAACAGTCGTTTATAGTCCTTCTCTTGTAGGTCGGTAAGTTTTTCGCGTACCATTCGGAAGTTCTCAAGGAACATCTTCTTTTTTGTCTCGTTCTTCGACGTGATGTCGGCCTCGCACAGCGTCATTAGGTCGTCGATGTCATCGCCGGCATCATTCAGTAGGCGGCGTACGGCCGAATCAGTCACCTCGTTGTCGGCAATGACCTGGGGCCGCATGTGCAGGTCGACCATCTTCTGTACGTATTTCATCTCAGCGCCCATCGGTAGCTTGAGACGACGGAAAATGGCAGACACCTGCTTGGCACCTATCAGATTGTGGTTATGGAAAGTCCAGCCAATACCCGGTTCCCAGCGCTTCGACTTTGTCTTGCCGATGTCGTGAAGCAGTGCGCCCCAGCGAAGCCATAGGCTGTTCTCGCTCCTCGCTCCTTGCTCCTCGCTGCGCACAACATTCTCCAATACCTCAAGGGTGTGATGGAAGTTGTTCTTGTGTGCCCGTCCGTCACGCTTCTCTACAATGTCAAGTGCGGCAAGCTCCGGCAGTATAATCTGTAGCAAACCAGCACGTTGCAGGTACTCGAACCCGATGCTCGGGTGCTGTGCCATCATGATTTTGTTTAACTCCACTTCGACGCGTTCACCGCTGACTATTTTGATGCGCTCTGCCATCCGTTGCAGGGCCTCGAAGGTCTCTTCTTCTATCTGGAAATTCAGTTGGGTGGCAAAGCGGATGCAGCGCATCATGCGTAGTGGGTCGTCCGAGAAGGTGATCTCTGGGTCGAGGGGTGTGGCGATGATGCCGTCTTCGAGGTCGGCGATACCGTTAAAGGGGTCGACGAGTTCTCCAAAGCGACTCTTGTTCAGACAGATAGCCATTGCGTTGATGGTGAAGTCGCGACGATTCTGGTCGTCTTCCAGCGTGCCGTTCTCGACGACGGGCTTTCGCGAGTCGTGACTGTAGCTCTCTTTGCGTGCCCCCACGAACTCCACTTCTGTGTTGCGATATTTTACCTGTGCCGTTCCGAAGTTGCGGAATACGGAGAGATGAGCGTGCTTGCCCAACCGCTTCTTCAGCGCCTCGGCCACTTCAATGCCGCTGCCCACCACCACTACGTCAATGTCGTTGGAGGGCCGTTCCAGGAAAATATCGCGTACATAGCCGCCCACGACATAGCATTCTACGCCTTTCTCGTCGGCCACTTCGCCTATCTGGTGGAATATCTCTTGGTCTAATATCTTTGCTAATGCTTTGTCTGAATACAGTTTCATGGGTGCAAAGGTAGCAAATAATTCTCATAAATTTGGCATTTCTCCCATTTTTTCTTACCTTTGCACGCGAAATGAAGAAGTTGAGCGTAATGATTATCCTCGTTGCCTTGCTGTTGACGGCGTGCGGCAATAGACGTGAGGCAGAGAAAGAAGCCCTGCGTCAGGAGGTGCGCAAGCAGTTTTTTGCTTCCGAACTTGTAAAGGCTCAGCGCCAGTTGGCCCGTACCGACAGCCTGTTGCAGTTGGCTGAGGCTGATGCTGACACGTTCAATGTCGCTAAACGCATTCTTCTCGACTCCCTGAAACTCGAAGCCGACGTGCAGGGAGCGAAGATTCGATATATTCATAAAAAGCAGAAAGAAATGCAATAATTTGGTCATTTCAATAGAAATGCGTAATTTTGCACCCGATTATGGCTAACAACGAAGCAAAAACAAACGCTCAGTTCGAGCAGGTCATTGGCGAATGCCGCAGCCTGTTCGAGAAGAAGCTCCATGATTACGGTGCCTCTTGGCGCATCTTGCGCCCTCAGTCGCTTACCGATCAGTTGTTCATCAAGGCTAAGCGCATCCGTTCCCTGGAAATCAAGAAAGAGTCGCTCGTGGACGAGGGAATCCGTCCTGAGTTCATTGCCCTCATCAACTATGGCATTGTCGGACTGATACAGCTCGACAAAGGCTTTAGCGACACCGTCGATATGTCGAACGACGACGCGATGGCGCTCTACGACCGTTATGCCCACGAAGCTTTGGAGCTGATGAAACGCAAGAACCACGACTACGATGAGGCTTGGCGCGGCATGCGTGTTAGCTCGTATACCGACTTTATTCTGACGAAGATCGAGCGCATCAAGGAGATTGAGAACCTCGAGGGCGGTACGCTGGTCAGCGAGGGTATCGACGCCAACTATATGGACATTATCAACTATGCTGTCTTTGGCGTGATAAAGCTGTCGGAGTAGTGAGAGGGTGAGAAGGTGAGAAAGATTGCAGTAAACATAGCCCGACTGGTGCTGGCGGTGACGCTGATACTCTCAGGATTTGTCAAGGCCGTCGACCCTCTGGGCACGCAATACAAGATAGCCGACTATCTGACGGCACTTCATCTGGGCAGCTATGTCCCGGACTTCCTGGCGCTGGGTGCGTCAGTCGTGCTGTCGGCCGTAGAGTTCGGCATGGGCATCTGCCTGCTGTTTGCCATCCAACGCCGACTGGTGACCACGCTGGCGCTGATATTGCTGGCTCTGATGACGCCGTTGACGCTATGGCTGGCTGTCGCCAATCCCGTCAGCGACTGTGGCTGCTTTGGCGATGCAGTGGTGCTGACCAACTGGCAGACGTTGTGGAAGAATGTTGTACTGTTGTTGCTGGCCGTCATCGTGCGCTGCTGGCCAATGGATATGCCGCGATTCATCTCGCTGTCCAACCAGTGGATTGTCACCAACTATTCGGCCGTCTTCATTCTGGCTGTATCGGGTTGGTCGCTATACGACCTGCCATACTTCGACTTCCGTCCCTACCACGTAGGTACCGATTTAAATAAAGGCTGGCAACAGATGATGGAGGGTGAGGAGTCACCCTATGCCGACTTCTTTATCGAGCACGACGGCGAAGATCTCACCGATTCGCTGCTCAGCCGCAAGGGCTACCTGTTTCTGCTGGTGGCGCCCCATCTGGAGCAGGCCGATGATAGCCAGCTGGATCTCATCAATCAGGTGTACGAGTATGCCGACGACTACGAGTACCCCTTCTATGCGCTGACAGCTACCGGCGAACGAGGTATCGCTCTGTGGCGTGACCGTACGGGTGCTGAGTATCCGTTCTGCCAGACCGACGAGACGGTGCTCAAGACCATCATCCGCAGTAATCCCGGTCTGCTGCTGCTGAAGGACGGCGTCATCATTCGTAAGTGGAGCCACAACCGACTGCCCGACGAGTATGCGCTAAGCGATAGGCTGGAACAGTTGGAGCTGGGACAGATGCCGCAGGACTCCATCCCCCAGAAGGTGTCGCTCATCTTCATGTGGTACATCCTGCCGCTGTTGCTGCTGACCATTGCCGACCGCCTGTGGGCGTGGTCGCACTGGATTAACAAGAAACGACAAACTAATATATTTTATCAACTCTTTAATAAAAAGAAAAAGAACATGAGAAAGAAGATTGTAGCAGGCAACTGGAAGATGAACCTGAACCTGCAGGAAGGTGTGGCTCTGGCCAAGGAACTGAAAGAGGCTCTCGCAGCTGACAAACCCAATTGTGATGTAGTCATCTGCACGCCGTTCATCCATCTGGCCAGCGTGGCTCAGACCCTCGAGGGCAGCGTCATCGGACTGGGTGCTGAAAACTGTGCTGACAAGGAGAAGGGCGCCTTCACGGGTGAGGTATCTGCCGAGATGGTAAAGAGCACTGGTGCTCAGTATGTAATTCTCGGCCACTCTGAGCGTCGTGAATATTACAAGGAGACTCCCGAGATTCTGAAGGAGAAGGTGCTGCTGGCACAGAAGAACGGTTTGAAGGTTATCTTCTGTATTGGTGAGAGCCTGGCTGAGCGTGAGGCTAACAAGCAGAACGAGGTCGTCAAGGCTGAGCTGGAAGGCAGCGTGTTCAATCTCGCTGAGGAGGATTTCCGTAAGATCATCATTGCCTACGAACCCATCTGGGCTATCGGTACCGGTAAGACCGCTACTGCTGAACAAGCTGAGGAGATTCACGCATACATCCGTAGCATCATTGCCGAGAAGTATGGCCAGGCTGTTGCCGACGATACCAGCATCCTCTATGGTGGCTCTTGCAAGGCCAGCAACGCTCCCGAGCTGTTTGCAAAGCCCGACATCGATGGTGGCCTCATTGGCGGTGCTTCGCTGAAGTGCGCTGATTTCAAGGGCATCATCGACGCTTGGAAATAAGCGGACTGCGTCCTAAATGAAAAATGATAAATGATAAAGGATATTATTATGACGAAAAATTTATTTCATGACAACAGTAAATGCATGATAGTGATAGTTTTATCATTTATCATTTATCATTTGTCATTTAGCCCTGTAAGTGCGCAGACGTTTACCCAGCGCGTTCAGCAGCCTGCACAGACGGGGAAGGGTAGTGTGACCATTCACCAGAGTCAGGCCATCGACCAGTTGGTCAACAATGCGGCGTTGGGCAATAAAGTTGCGGCCAAGCCCGCTAGTTCTACTAGTACGACTAGTACTCCTAGTACTGCCAAACCTGTCAGCCCATCGGCGACTACTGATACCGTCGGCATCAACAAGCCCGTGCGTGGCTATAAGGCTACGGGTTATCGTGTACAGGCCTTTGCCGGCGGCAATTCGCGTGCTGACCGCCAGAAGGCAGAGCGAACGGGCAACAGCATCCGCGCACAGTTCCCCAACGTGGCCGTCTATGTACATTTCTATTCGCCGCGCTGGATATGTCGTGTAGGCAACTACCGCACCTACGAGGAGGCCCATCAGATGCTGGTCAGCCTGCGCAATATGGGCTATACCGAGGCTACTATCGTGAAAGGAAAAATTTCTGTCGCCTATTAATTCGCTATGAATCAAGAAACAAAACTGGCTGCTCACTACAAAGACATCCTCCAGCTGCTGGGTGAGGACCCTGAGCGCGAAGGACTGCTGAAGACGCCTACCCGCGTAGCCAAAGCCATGCAGGTGCTTACGCGTGGCTACGAGGAGGACGCCCACGAGGTGTTGCGCCAGGCACTCTTCCGTGAAGACTACTCGCAGATGGTCATCGTCAAGGACATCGACTTTTTCTCGCTCTGCGAACACCACATGCTGCCTTTCTATGGCAAGGCACACGTCGCCTACATTCCCAACGGCTACATCACAGGACTGTCGAAGATAGCCCGCGTGGTCGACATCTACAGTCACCGTCTGCAGGTGCAGGAGCGTCTGACGCTGCAGATCAAGCAGTGCATTCAGGACACGCTCCACCCTCTGGGTGTGATGGTCGTCGTCGAGGCACGCCACATGTGTATGCAGATGCGTGGTGTGGAAAAGCAGAACAGCATCACCACCACCAGCGATTTCTCGGGAGCCTTCAATCAGGCCAAGACCCGCGAAGAGTTTATGAACCTCATACACAATAACTCCAAACTCTAAACTAAAAACACTAAACTTTACATACATGGACCAGTTCAACAGAGATACCTACAAACAGGAAACCCTCTTCCAGTCGTTCTATCGCAGCTGCATGGGCAAGATTATCATCATTGCCGCTATACTGCTCTTCCTCTTCGTAGCAGCCGTCGTGACCCGTCCCGACGCAGAAACCGTGCTGCTGGGAGCCGACGAGAACGTACAGGAGTGCATACAAGACAACGACAGCACTAAGTACGACGAGCTCGACGAGTTTTTTGCCAACATCGTGCGTACTTTCTCGGAAGCCGACACCACGCTGACCAATCGCGAAGCGTATCGTGCTTTCCAGAAATACAACCAGATAGAGTTCTACGAACATCCCGCATTTTCTACGGTCTATGTTCGTAATAACCTCCATCCGCAGGGCGTGCGCATTGCCATCGGCATCTTCAATCTCGTCATATCTACTGTCAACTATAGTGATCTCATGCTCGACCTTGGGCCCGCTCGTGGCAAATACAACGAGCACCTCGCTCCGGTCGCTGTTCCTGAAGAAGACTACGAAGCCGAGAACCCCAACCTCAAGCCCTACCACTATAACGACAATCCCGACGACTGATTCCGTCGGCATTCAGGCTACGCATTAACACTGTTAAAGTGGGACTTCTACATGCTTGAAGTCGTACATCAACGGTGGCGAAGTCTCCACTTTTTTACATACAGATGGGACAAAATGAATACTATGTTTTCGCGCAGTGAAAACATAGTATTGAGAGCATGAAAACATAGTATTCACCGCGCGAAAACATAGTATTTGAAGAGGGTGCATCAATTAGCGAGAGAGGCGCAATAGAAGTGGGCGCTGAATAGAAATAAGGAAAAAGAAAAAAGTCTGAGCAGTAATTACTGCTCAGACCTTTTCTTTCAGTCGGGATTACTGGACTCGAACCAGCGACCTCGCGCCCCCCAGACGTGTGCGCTACCAACTGCGCTAAATCCCGATCGTTTTGCTGTTAAGCGGGTGCAAAGGTACATAGTTTTTTCGAAATACGCAAATTTTCTGGCTACTTTTTACTAAATTAATGTTATTTCCTTGGTTAATCATCAAATATTTCCTAACTTTGCGAGTTATTATGAATAAGGTGACATATCATACTAAATAATAAAAGAAGAATCATGCAATACCATATATCGGCTCCGCGCCAGTTGAACACCACGGTGAAGCTGCCTGCCTCGAAGAGTATCTCGAATAGAGCGCTGATTATCCACGCCCTGTCAGGTAGCCAGACGTTGCCCGATAATCTGTCGGACTGTGACGATACGGAAGTGATCATCAGCGCACTGGAGCACAACCCCTACGAGATTAACATCAAGGCAGCGGGTACGGCCATGCGGTTTATGACCGCCTACCTGTCGACGCGCGAGGGCGAAGAGCACGTGCTGACGGGTACGGAGCGCATGAAGCACCGTCCGATACGCATCCTCGTTGACGCCCTGCGCAGTTTGGGTGCCGACATTTCGTACGTTGGCGAAGAGGGTTTTCCGCCGCTGCGCATTCGTGGTCGTCGGCTGGAAGGTGGTGAGCTGCAGGTGCCTGGCAACATCAGTTCACAGTATATCTCAGCGCTGTTGCTGGTAGGTCCGATGTTGCAAAACGGTCTGACGCTGCGCATGACCGGCGACGTCATCTCGCGACCCTATATCGACCTGACGTTGTGTACGATGCGCGACTTCGGCGCCGATGTGGAATGGAGTGGCTACGAGACTATCGTCGTCAGTCCGAAGCGCTACGTGGAGCGCCCCTACTATGTGGAGAGCGACTGGAGTGCCGCGTCGTACTGGTATGAGATGATGGCTCTGTCGCCCAACGAGGACGACGAGGTGCGCCTGGAAGGACTGATGGACGGTTCTCGACAGGGCGACTCCTCGGTGCGCTACATCTTCAGTCTGCTGGGTGTGAAGACCACGTTTGCCACCATCGAAGAGGGTGTGCCCACAACGGTGACGCTGCGTCATAGTGGTCGTAGTGTGCCCCGTCTGGAGTACGACTTTATCAACTCGCCAGACTTGGCGCAGACGTTTGTCGTATGCTGTGCGCTGATGGGTGTGAAGTTCCACTTCCGCGGCCTTGCGACGCTGAAGATCAAGGAGACCGACCGCATAGAGGCGTTGAAGGCTGAGATGCGCAAGTTGGGCTACGTGTTGCACGACGTCAACGACAGCGAACTGTATTGGGACGGTGAGTGCTGTGAACCTGCTGCCGATGCCGCCATCGATACTTACGAAGACCACCGTATGGCGCTGGCTTTCGCCCCTGGGGCCTTCCGTCTGGAAGAGGTGCGCGTCAACAATCCGCAGGTGGTGAGCAAGTCGTATCCGAAGTTCTGGGAAGATGTCAAAGCCGCGGGGTTTGAAGTGAAGAGTTAAGAATTAAGAGTTAAGAGTGGATTTTCTGCTAATCGTCGTCATATCGCTCGTGGTACTTGGTGCCGTCGCTGCCCTGTTTTCAATAGGGGGCAAGGACGAGCCTATCGTACAGAAAGAGGGTGACTGTGCGTCGTGCACCAGCAGAAGCGAGTGTAAGCTGGCCGATATTGTCGACAAAAGCAAGAAGGCCTGTCACCTATTGCTGATAGCCTTGCTGTTGACCAGCTGCTCGACAAAGAATAATACCGCGAAGACACGCTGGTGGCACGCCTTCAATGCTCGCTACAATACCTATTATAATGGTTCGGAGGCGTTTATCGACGGTAGCATCGAGAAGGAGTCGAGCCATAAGGACAACTGCACGGAGGTATTGCCGCTCTACACCGTAGCCAACAAACAGAGCCGCGAGGTGGGTAAGAGCAACTTCGACCGTGCCATAGAGAAGGCCGAGAAGGCCATCAAGCTGCACAGCATCAAGGCACGTCCCGAATGGACGAAAAATCGCCGTAAGACCGCCAAGGATATCGAGTGGCTCGGCCGCCGCGAGTATAACTCGTTCCTGTGGCACGCGTGGCTGTTGCTGGGCAAGTCGCAGTTTCAGCAGGGACAGTTTGAAGAGGCCGCCGCAACCTTCTCGTATATGTCGCGCCTCTACCAGACACAACCCGCCATCTACGGCATTGCCCGTGCCTGGCAGGCGAAGAGCTATGTTGAACTCGATTGGCTCTACGATGCCGAAGACCTGATCATCAAACAGCGTCGCGACACCATGCACTATCGTGCCGAGAAGGATTGGGACTATACGCTGGCCGACTACTATCTGCGCAGTGAACAGTATCAGGAGGCGGTGCCCTATCTGCGCAAGGTGATACGCCACGAGCACCGCCGCAAGCAGAAAGCCCGCGAGTGGTACATCATGGGACAGATACAGACCCTGCTCGGACAGAAGGATGAGGCTTACAAGGCCTATCGCCACGTGATACGTCTGAATCCGCCCTATGAGCTGGAGTTTAATGCACGCATTGCACAGACCGAGGTGATGCCCGCTACTGATGCGAAAGGTAAGATCAGCCGTCTGAAGCGTATGGCGCGGTCGGACAACAATAAAGAATATCTGGATCAGGTGTACTACGCCATCGGCAACGTCTACCTGACGCAGCGCGACACCCTCCACGCCATAGAGGCCTATGAGGAGGGAAACAAGAAAGCTACGCGCGCAGGTATAGAGAAAGGTGTGCTGCTGCTGACGCTGGGAAATCTGTATTGGGATTGCGAGAAATACGGCGACGCCCAGCGCTGCTATGGCGAGGCCATTGGACTGCTGGACAAAGACCGTAAGGACTATCAGCAGTTGTCGGACCGTTCGAAGATACTCGACGAACTGGCTCCTCATGCCGATGCGGTGGCCTTGCAGGACTCGTTGCAACGGTTGGCCAAGATGCCTGAAGAGCAGCGCAACAAGGTGATAGACAAGATTATAGAAGATCTGATCAAGAAAGAAAAAGAGGAACAACGTGCCCGCGAAGAGGCTGAGGCCGAGAATACCCTGCGCGAACAAGAGGCGCGCAACGGTGTGGCACAGGCCAACAGACCCAACAGAACCACGCAGCCTGCTGCGTCTGCCGCTGGTGGACAGAAGGGACTGTGGTATTTCTATAATCCGCAGGTCGTCAGTCAGGGTAAGCAGACCTTCCAGCAACAGTGGGGTAGGCGCGAGAATAAGGACAACTGGCGGCGCATCAACCAGACGGTGGTGAACTTCGCGTCGGAGGATACGGAACAGCCTGACAGTCTGGAGAATACCGAGATGCCTGATGTTGAGACTCCTGCCGACAGCACTGCTACCGAGGCTCCTGCAGACAGTAGCTATCTGGACCCTCATAAGCGCGAATACTATCTGGCACAGATACCGTTTACCGACGAGCAGATAGCCGAGAGCGACAATCTCATCAAAGACGGTCTGTTCCATTCGGGCATCATCTTCAAGGACAAGCTCGACAACCTGCCGTTGGGCGAGAAAGCACTCAGCCGTCTGACCACGCAGTATGCCGACTACGAACATAACGACGAGGCGTGGTATCACCTGTTTCTGCTGTACTCGCGACAGGGACGCCACGACGAGGCTGAGCGCTGTCTGGCCATGCTCAAGCAGGACTATCCCGAGAGTGATTGGACCATTCTGCTGTCTGACCCGAACTTCGCTGAGAACCAGCGCTTTGGCGTACATATCGAGGACTCGTTGTATGCAGCAACCTACGATGCTTTCCGCAGCAACCGCTATGAGGAGGTGAAGAGTAATACGCAACTTTCTGAGGGCCGTTTCCCGTTAGGACAGCACCGTCCGAAGTTCCTGTTCATCGAAGGTCTGAGCCTGTTGAATGAGGGCGACGCCAACGGATGTGTAGACCGCCTGAAGACGGTGGTGGAAAAGTATCCGGAGAGCGAAGTGTCGGAACTGGCGGGAATGATTGTCCGCGGTGTGCAGCAAGGACGTGCACTCTATGGCGGCAAGTTCGATCTGGGTGACGTATGGTCGCGCCGAACGGCAGTTGCTGGTGCTGACTCGGCGAAGGTCGACACGCTGAGCATTGAGCGCAACACCAGTTATGTGTTCCTGCTGGCCTTCCATCCCGACTCCATCAGTCAGAACCAGTTGCTCTATGAGATGGCGAAGTATAACTTCTCGAACTTCCTCGTGCGCAACTTCGATATAACGCTCGACCAGGATGCTCTCGGAATGACGCGTATGCTCATCAGCGGATTCCTCAGCTATGACGAGGCGCGCCAGTATGCCCGCCAGCTGTATGACGACAAAGTGATGGCCGCAATGCTGAAACCGTGTCGCAGCCTGATTGTCAGCGAGACAAATCTACTCCTGCTGGGTACGCAGTACAGCTATCGCGACTACGAGGTGTTCTTCCAGAAGGAGCTGGAACCCATCAGCGTGCCGAAGGAGTCGCTGCTCGACGAGCCGGACGTTATTGTACAACCTGAGGATGAGGACGATGGGCCTGCACCTGCCAATGATGGACAGCCGACGTCTGACGACCCGCTGTTCAACGACACTCCGCGACAGCAGAACACAGGCTATCCGGAGTTTGACGATGACTTCTGGCGGTAAATCTTCTATCACTTTTCTTGGGTGTTTCGCTGATATTTCACAGAAAATGTGTACCTTTGCAAGCGAAAATTACGTAATTTACTTATGCAGGATATCAGAAACATTGCGATTATCGCACACGTAGACCACGGCAAGACGACGCTCGTGGACAAGATGATGCTGGCCGGAAACCTGTTCCGTGAGGGACAGAACCTGTCGAGCCAAGTGTTGGATGCCAACGACTTGGAGCGCGAACGAGGCATCACGATTCTTTCGAAGAATGTCAGTATCAACTGGAAAGGAACAAAGATTAATATTATAGACACTCCGGGACACTCCGACTTCGGTGGTGAGGTGGAGCGTGTGCTCAATATGGCCGACGGCTGTCTGCTGTTGGTTGACGCCTTCGAGGGTCCGATGCCCCAGACACGCTTTGTGTTGCAGAAGGCGCTGCAGATTGGCTTGAAGCCCATTGTGGTAGTCAACAAGGTCGACAAGCCCAACTGCCGTCCTGAGGAGGTCTACGAGATGGTGTTCGACCTGATGTTCTCGCTGGACGCTACCGAGGACCAGCTGGATTTCCCTGTAGTCTATGGTTCGGCCAAGAACGGCTGGATGGGTGAAGATTATTACAAGCCCACCACAGACATCACTTATCTGTTAGACAAGATTGTCGAGGTGATTCCTGCTCCCCAGCAGATTGAGGGTACGCCCCAGATGCTGATTACCTCACTTGACTATAGCTCGTATACAGGTCGTATTGCCGTGGGTCGCGTACACCGTGGCCAGTTGAAGGACGGTCAGCAGGTGACCATCGCCCACCGCGACGGTTCGATGGAGAAGACGAAGATCAAGGAGCTGCATACCTTCGACGGTATGGGTCATCAACGTACCGAGCAGGTGGATTGCGGCGATATCTGTGCTGTCATCGGCTTGGAGAAGTTTGAGATTGGTGATACCATCTGCGACCTTGAGAATCCGGAGCCCCTGCCGCCTATCGCCATTGACGAGCCGACGATGTCGATGCTCTTCCAAATCAACGACTCGCCATTCTTCGGCAAGGAAGGTAAGTTTGTGACCTCGCGCCACATCAACGACCGTCTGGAGAAGGAGTTGGAGAAGAACCTCGCCCTGCACGTTGAGCAGTTCGAGGACTCTACCGATAAATGGGTGGTGTCTGGTCGTGGCGTGCTGCACCTCTCTGTGCTCATCGAGACCATGCGTCGCGAAGGTTACGAGTTGCAGGTTGGTCAGCCGCAGGTGATCTATAAGGAAATCGACGGGCAGAAGTGCGAACCTATCGAGGAGTTGACCATCAACGTACCCGAGGAATTTGCCTCGAAGATGATTGATATGGTGACACGTCGTAAGGGCGAGATGACCTCTATGGAGTCGCAGGGCGAACGTACGAATATCGAATTTGATATTCCTTCGCGCGGTATTATCGGTCTGCGCACCAATGTGTTGACAGCCTCACAGGGCGAGGCCATCATGGCCCACCGCTTCAAGGAATATCAACCGTATAAGGGTGAGATTGAGCGTCGCGTCAACGGATCTATGATTGCCCTCGAGACGGGCAATGCCTTTGCCTACGCCATCGACAAGCTGCAGGATCGCGGAAAGTTCTTCATTGATCCGGGCGAAGACGTGTATATGGGTCAGGTTGTCGGCGAGCATGTACATGACAACGACTTGGTCATCAACGTCTGCAAGGCCAAGCAGCTGACCAACGTCCGTGCGTCAGGTACCGACGATAAGGCACGTATCATTCCGAAGGTTGTGATGTCATTAGAGGAGTGTCTCGAGTACATCAAGGAAGACGAACTCGTTGAGGTCACGCCGAAGTCTATGCGAATGCGCAAGATTATTCTGGATCACGATCAACGTAAAAAGTCTGCGATTAAACGATAATCGCAGACTTTTTCTTTCATATTAGTTGCGGAACACTAGTCCGTCGCCGAACTCATCGATGATGATGGGCTTCTCGCGGTTCACCTCATCGGCCAGTATCTTACGCGACAAGTCGTTCAGCACCAGCTGCTGGATGGCTCGCTTCACAGGACGGGCACCGAAGTCGGGGTCGTAGCCTTCCTGGGCGAGGTAGCGGATGGCGGCATCGGTGGTCTCCAGACGGATGCCCTGCGGCTCCAGCATGTCGGTCACGCGCTTCATCTGCAGGCGTACCACGTCGGCTATCTGCTCCTGTGTCAGCTGCTGGAAGGTGATGATCTCGTCGATACGGTTCAGGAACTCCGGACGCATCGTCATGCGCAACTGCTCACGGGTAGCGTTCGAGGTCATGATGATGATGGTGTTCTTGAAGTTGGCGGTGCGGCCCTTGTTGTCGGTCAGCCTGCCGTCGTCCAATACCTGCAACAGGATGTTGAACACGTCGGGGTGTGCCTTCTCTATCTCGTCGAACAGCAGCACCGAGTACGGCTTGCGGCGTACGGCCTCCGTCAGCTGACCACCCTCGTCGTAGCCCACGTAGCCCGGAGGGGCACCAATCAGTCGGCTGACGGTGTGCTTCTCCTGATACTCCGACATATCGATACGCGTCATCATCTGCTCGTCGTTGAACAGGTATTCTGCCAGTGCCTTGGCCAGTTCGGTCTTGCCGACACCCGTTGTGCCGAGGAAGATGAACGAGGCGATAGGACGCTTCGGGTCTTGCAGTCCGGCACGACTGCGGCGCACGGCGTCAGAGACGGCATTGATGGCTTCATCCTGTCCGATGACGCGGCGGTGCAGCTCTTCTTCCAAGTGCAGCAACTTCTCGCGTTCGCTCTGCAGCATGCGGGTGACGGGGATGCCCGTCCAGCGGGATACGACCTCGGCGATATCGTCGGCGGTGACCTCCTCGCGGACCATCGCATTACCGTCCTGGGCAGAGGCCAGCTGCGACTGTATCGACTTGATGTCATCCTCCAGCGTCTTTATTTTCGAGTAGCGTATCTCAGCCACCTTGCCATAGTCACCCTCACGCTCAGCACGCTCGGCTTCGTATTTCAGGTTCTCTATCTCCTGCTTGTCCTGCTGGATCTTGTTCACCAGCTGGCGCTCACCCTCCCATTTGGCACGCATCTGCGTCTCCTGTTCTTTCAGGTCGGCAATGTCTTTGTCGAGTTGGGCAAGTTTAGATGGGGCCTCTGAGACTTCTGGGGCTCCTGAGACTTCGCGGCGGATGCTCTCGCGCTCAATTTCGAGCTGGGCCAGGCGGCGCATGATCTCGTCGAGTTCCTCAGGCACGCTGTCGCGCTCCATACGTAGCTTGGCGGCGGCCTCGTCCATCAGGTCGATGGCCTTGTCGGGCAGGAAACGTTCAGAGATATAGCGCTCTGACAGTTGGACGGCGGCGATACAGGCATCATCCTGGATACGCACCTTGTGGTGGTTCTCGTAACGCTCCTTCAGTCCACGAAGGATAGAGATAGCGCTGAGCTCGTCGGGCTCGTCGACCATCACCGTCTGGAAGCGGCGCTCGAGGGCCTTATCTTTTTCGAAATATTTCTGATACTCATTGAGCGTAGTAGCACCAATGGCGCGCAACTCGCCACGCGCCAAGGCCGGCTTCAGAATGTTGGCAGCATCCATCGCTCCCTCACCACCGCCGGCACCTACCAGCGTGTGGATCTCGTCGATAAACAGGATGATGCGGCCGTCGGCTTTTGTCACTTCATTGATGACGCTCTTCAGGCGTTCCTCGAACTCACCCTTGTACTTTGCACCAGCTACCAGTGCACCCATATCGAGTGAGTAGAGCTGCTTGTCCTTCAGGTTCTCGGGTACGTCACCACGAACGATACGTCCGGCCAGTCCTTCGACGATAGCTGTCTTACCCGTGCCGGGCTCACCTATTAAGATTGGGTTATTCTTCGTACGGCGTGACAGTATCTGCAGCACACGACGTATCTCGTCATCACGTCCAATGACGGGGTCGAGCTTGCCTTGGCGAGCAAGGTCTACCAGATTCTTGGCGTATTTCTCCAACGACTGGTAGTTGTCGTCGGCACTCTGCGACTGCACCTTCTGGCCCTGGCGCAACTCGTTGATGGCGGCGCGCAAGTCCTTCTCGGTGATGCCAGCATCTTTCAGGATGCGTCCAGCCGTCTGGCCGTCGGTGAGCAGGGCCAACAGCAGCGGCTCTACGCTGACGAATTCGTCACCCATCTTCTGGGCATAGTCCTGAGCCTTCAGCAATACACCATTGGTGGCTGCACTCAGATAGGGTTCGCCGCCAGTAACGCGCGGCAGATGTTTCAGTTCGGCCTGTACCAGCAAGTCTATCTGCTGTGTGTTAGCACCCATCTTTTGCAGCAGGAAGTTCACGACGTCCTTGGCTTTATTGAGTATGCCCGCCAGCAGATGAACGGGTTCGATGGTCTGCTGACCATTTCGTTGTGCGGTGTTGACGGCCTCTTGTACCGCCTCCTGTGCTTTGATGGTAAACTTGTCTAATGTCATAGTTTTATCCTCCTAATTTTTGTTTTGTTCTGCTGTCTTGCGCTCAAAGGTTGTGCCGAAACATAAAAAACCGACAAAACGGCAGATACGAATGCCATTTTGTCGGTTTCTATGTGCTTCGTCGGAAGTCTTGAGGCTTACTTCTCAATCAGGATTCTTGCGTCGACGGCTACCACATTGTCGGCATCAGCCAACAACGGGTTGATGTCCATCTCCTTGATCTCTGTGGCGAAGCGCAACAAGGTAGAGAGGCGGACAATGATTTCCGCATATTTGTTTTCGTTGATACCTTTTTGTCCGCGTGTACCTTGGAGTATTTTATAGCCGCGGAGCGAACGAATCATCGAGTAGGCTTCGTTGTAGCTTAACGGTGCAAGGCCTGACGACACGTCTTTCAGCACCTCGACGAAGATGCCGCCTAAGCCACAAAGCACCACATGTCCGAAACGCTCCTCGTATTTGGCACCGATAAAGAGTTCCGTACCTTTCAGCATCTTCTGTACCATCACGCCTGTAGCATCCTGAATCTGCATCATGCGGTCGAACTCTAACGCCAGGTGTTCTGCAGTACGGATATTGAGGGCTACACCACCCACGTCACTCTTATGCACTGGACCCACTACTTTGGCGACGACGGGATAGCCCACCTCATTGGCAAAGGCCGTCAGCGCCTCCTTCGACGTGCTTACCATCTCGGGTACCAGAGGAATACCTGCACATGACAGCAGTTCGCGTACCACATCGGGGGGCAGATAGCCGCTGTCGAGACCTTCAAATTTCAGGCGATGCGTCTCGCGATAGATGATATCACGAATCTTGGGCACGTCAACACCATACAGTTCCAATTCTGTGGGTGCGGGCTGTGGCGTACGCATAATCTGCGACAGGGCTGTGGCCAGCGTCACCTCGTCAGAGAAGTTTACGTGTCCTTTCTGCAGGAATTCAGCCACCTCGGGGCCAGCAGTGTGCAGGCTGGGCAGGATGGGGAAGATAGGTTTCTTGCACTCCACCATCTTCTGGTGTAGCACCTCATAGGCCTCGTAAAGCTGGGTCAGTCCTGGGGTGCCATAGATGACAGCAATGGCGTCGATGTCCTTGAACTGATGCTCACAATAGTCAATGGCGATACCCAGTTGTTCGGCCGTTCCTGTGGCGAGGATGTCAATGGGGTTGGCCACCGCAGAACCCGGGAAGAGCTTGGCTTTCAGCTCGTCAGCCTCAGACCCTTCTATTTTGGGGACGTTCAGCCCGCCTTTCGACAGGGCGTCCGTCAGCATCACACCAGGACCGCCGGCATGGGTTACAATGGCGAAGTTCTTGCCTTTGAGTTCGGGCAAGGTGAAGATACAACCTACGGTGGTCAGCTCCTCGCGAGAGAAACAGCGAACGATACCTGCCTTGCGGAACAGAGCCTCTACCGCTGAGTCACTGCTGGCGATAGCTCCCGTATGGCTTGATGCAGCCCTCGAACCGCTCTCCGACGAGCCTGCCTTGATGGCTGCAATGCGGCAGCCCTTGCGAATTAAGCTGCTGGCGTGAAACAGCAACTTGTCAGGGTTTGAGATGTTCTCGATATACAGCAGTTTGACCTTCGAGTCGCTCTCGGGGTTGAAGTGCTCGTCCATATACTGCAGCACGTCCTCGATACCTATCTGCTTGCCATTGCCTATCGACCACACGCTGTTGAACAGTAAACCCTTGATGACGGCACTCTCTAAGATGAAGACCGCTGTGGCACCTGAGCCGCTGATGAAGTCGACTCCCTTGGGGTTCAGGTGGGGAATTGGTTTGGTAAACACAGAGTGGTGCCAACGTGTCAACAGGCCAATGCAGTTCGGACCTATCAGCGAACAGCCATGCTGTTCACAGGTGTCCAGAATCTGCTGTTCCAGTACAGCGCCTTCCTTCGTCTCCTCGCTAAAGCCGGCAGAGATAATGATGAACGCACGTGTCTTTTTCTCTTTGGCCAGCAATTCCACATACTGCGGACAGAATTTGGCCGCTACTACGAGGATGGCCAGTTCAGTGGGAGGTAGCTCACTGGCCTCGTGAAAGGCTTTGATACCCTGCACCTCGTCCTCCTTGGGGTTGACGATGCGTAGTGTGCCTTTGTAACCGCCTTGCAGCAGGTTGCGTACGACGGCACCACCTGGCTTGTGTACATTGTTACTACCACCGATGACAACGATGGATTGAGGCTCTAACAGTTCTCGGTTAATCATAGTATTTTTTCTTGTGTGTTGTGTTATTTTGTGATACGTATCCAGTCTGCTTCTATCCAACCTCGATCAGTCTTCTCGCTACTTTCGACAGACACAAACCCAAACTTTGCACCAATCCACTTGCCTTGACGCATCTCCATGGGCTTGCCACACGGTGTGAAGCGCTTGCCGTCTGTGCTGTAGCTGTAGTATACCAGCGGTTTTCCTGTAAAACCACCACGGTGCTTCAGCTTGTCTTTGTTGGGCAGTTCGACGCGTAGTCGCAGGTAGATGTCCTCGTGAATACCCGGCTTGTAGCTGATTTTGTCCTCAGTGGTAGGCTTTAATGTGGCGATGAGCTCCTCCTGCTGGGCGGTGCCCCTATCGGCATCCTTGCACGTCAGCAGCAATAGTTGAAACTCCTTGCCTACACGTTTGACGACAAGTGCGCCGTAGTTGTGGCCCATCATAATGAGACCGCCCATTTGTCCGTCAGCCTTCGACGTGAAGCGCACCTTAGTGGTCACGGTAAATTCATCGGCTGGGGTCTTTTGTAACAGCATGTTGGGCACCAGCCACAGGTTCTTCTCTGTTTGTGGTTGCTTATAGGTATAGATGCGCATGGTGCCAAAGGCTGTCGGTACACCGAATTTCTCGTCGTAGTTGGCCTGCCACTGCCACTGCTTGCCGATGGTAGGTGTATTGAACTCGTCGTTTTCTGCGGGATTGATAATTGTCGTTGAACTGCTCTTGGGCTTCTTGTAGGTCGTCACAGGCTCTCCCTTCTTTCCCATGATCGGCCAGCCTGTCGACCAGTCGACGGGGTTTAGGTGTACCACGCGACCATAGGCCTCTTTGTCCTGGAAGTGCAGAAACCAGTCTTCGCCATACTTTGTATGCACCCATCCGCCTTGATGAGGGCCGTTGATGTTGGTCTTGCCTTGTTGCAATACAATCTTGTGCTCGTAGGGACCGTAAGGCGATTTCGAACGCATGGCCAGTTGGAAGCCCTCGGGCACACCGCCTGCCGGACACATAATCCAATACCAGCCGTCACGCTTATAGAATTTCGGACCTTCACATGTGCGGTTCTCCGTGCCGTTGCCGTCGAATACGATGACCGGTTGTCCGATAGGCTTCGTGCCGTCTGCCGATAGTTCGCGAACAGTCAATACCGAGGCGTATTTGGCGCGTGAGTTGGCCCATCCGTTCACTAGATAGCAGCGGCCGTCATCGTCCCATAACGGCGTGGTGTCGATATATCCTTTGCCAGGGATGACGCACAGCGGATCAGACCATTCTCCTGCGGGGTCGCTGGCTTTCACCATATACACGCCAAAGTCGGGGTCGCCCCAATAGATATAGTATTCGCCGTTGTGGTAGCGGATGGAGGGTGCCCACACGCCATTGCCGTGCTGGGGGGTGTTGAAGTGCTCTATCAGTTTGCAGTTGCCTGCATAGAGCTTGTCTTTGATGGCATAGTTAATGATTTCCCAGTTCACCAAGTCTTTGGAATGTAGGATGGGCAACCCGGGAATACATTGGAACGACGAGGCCGTCATATAGTAGTCTTCGCCTGTCGGACCTACGCACACATCCGGGTCGCTATAGTCGGCATTGATGACGGGATTCGTATAGGTGCCGTCACCGTTGTCGGGAGTCCATACTTGTGAATTCTCTGACTTTTGGTCAGAGTGTGGCGTTGCATTGTACTGGGCTGAGACCAGCAGGGGTAGTGCCAGCACTGCAAAAAGGATTGCTTTTCTTTTCATTGTAATAGTAGCTTGTTGTTTCTTGTTTATTTTTTTGCAAAGTTACGAAAAAAAATGAGAAGTAGGGTGGAAAAATATTCGTTTTTTTACCCCAACATGGTTAAACTCGTTAAATGGCTTGGTCGTTTGACAAGTTTTTACTATCTTTGTCCTAAAATTAAAGGATACGGCTTATGAAACGACTCGCAATTGCCATCATGGCAGTATGGCTGTTGATGCCTATGAACCTGACAGGACAGACTTATCAGACGTTATGGAAACAGGTGGAGGAAGCCCAGCAGAAGGACCTTCCCCAAACCGCCATGACCAGTTTGGACCGCATAGCTGCCAAGGCCCGCAAGGAATCGGCCTATGGCCAGTTGCTGAAGTCGACGCTGCTTCGCGCCCGTTTGCAGTCCGAGGTGGCACCCGACTCGCTGCGTCCTGCCGTAAGCCGCTTGGAAGACCTGCTGAAGAGTGCCCGTGGTGAGGCGCTAAAGGCTGTCTATGCTACTGTGCTGTCGAAGGTGTATAGCGAGAATGTCCATGTATTGGGTGACGACGCCCAGCAGAAGAGTCGCGACTATCGTGACCAGGCGCTGGCCCATCCTGAACAGTTGGCGAAGGTATCTGCCGACAGCTATGTGCCGTTTGTCGTCAAGGAAAACGACAGCGAACTCTTCGGACACGACCTGCTCAGTATTGTCGGGCAGGAGTTGGACGCATGGCAATGGCTGAGCCGTTATTACCAACAGGCGGGCAACCGCCGTGCGGCCTGTCTGACGGCTCTGCGTGCCACCAAGACTTTGGAGAGCTACGATTCGCTGATAGCCGTCTATGGTGACCTGCCAGAAGCCGGTGAGGTGGCCATCAGTCGCTACGAACTGATGCACGGCAACCGTTTCACTGCGGCCGACCGCTATACGTGGTTGCAGCAGTCGCTCGAGCGCTGGGGCTCGTGGAAGCGTGCCGACGTGTTGCGCAATGATTTGAAGGCCCTGCTGAATCCGATGTTCCAGGTTGACCTACAACAGCGCGTCAGTGTGGTTGACAAAACACAGACCATCCTGCTGACCCATTTGCGTCATGTACAATCGGTACAAATGCGCCTCTATCGTACGGCACTGAACGGCGATACTGAGCTCAACCCCAACGAGGAGCGTGACTACCGCCAGATGAAAGGCGGACTGAAAGAACTGAAGGAGCATGCTCGCACATTGACGTTCAGCGGACATGCCGACTACGACGTCTTCGAAGACTCGCTGACGCTGGCCGCCCTGCCTGCAGGTGTCTATCTGCTGGAGTTCTCGTCGCAGCCGCAGACGGAGGTCATCCGCATGCTCTACTTTGTCTCTGGCGTGCGTGTCATCATGCAGGCGCTGCCTAATGACCAGATACGCTATGTCGTGGTCGACGCCACGACGGGTCAGCCGCTGCCCGGTGCCTCGCTACGCCTGTCGTTCCGCCGTCAGTGGGACAAGCAGGGAACCAGCAAGACGTTGCCCTGTGACACCAAGGGCGAGGTGCTCTACACCGTTGAGGGTCAGCAGCCGACGTCAGCCTTTGCCTATACCGCCGCCGACCAGTATTGTCCAGAGTCGAGCGGTTATGGACGCTATTCGTATTACGAACGTACCTATAACCAGGAACATATCAGCCTGTTTACCGACCGTAGCATCTATCGTCCGGGCCAGACCGTCCATGTCGCTGCCATTGTATGGAAAGAACTGTCGGCCACTGAACAGACCGCCGTCAGCAACAAGGCGCTGAAGGTGGAGTTACGCGATGCAAACTATAAGGTAGTCAGCGAACAGCAGTTGACCACCGATCGCTATGGTAAGTGCTCTGCCGTGTTTACGTTGCCTCAGGGACTGTTGAACGGTCGCTTTACTATCCGCACCCAGAGTGCCAGCACGAGTTTCCGTGTCGAGGAATATAAGCGTCCCACCTTCCAGGTCGAGTTTCCCGACCACCAGTCAGCCTATCAGGCTGGCGACGTCGTGCATGCCCTGGCCCGTGCCATGACCTATAGCGGTGTGCCCGTACAGGGTGCCAAGGTGCATTATACCGTGCGCCGCCGCGTGGCCTTCTGGTGGATGAACTGGTCGCGCTACTGGCAGCACGGCTATGCGGGCCGTGGCTTGGCAGAAGATGTGGTGAACGAGGGTGATACCCAGACAGAAGAGGATGGCACCTTTATTGTCGATATGCCGATGGTGTTGCCTGATGACGCTAATGGTCAGACGATGTTCTATCACTTCGTCGTTGAGGCCGATGTTACCGACCAGGCAGGTGAGACGCATAGCGGCACGTTGTCGCTGCCGTTGGGCACCAAGCCTACTGCGCTGACCTGCGACCTCCCTGCCCAGGTGCGTAGCGACCAGCTGCCCCAGGTGACTTTTGCCCGTCGCAATGCTGCCGGCAAGGAGATTGTCGGACAGGTGAAATACCGTTTGGATGGTGGCAAGTGGAAGCAGTGCCTCGCCAATTCTCAATTATCAATCTTCAATTCTCAATTGAAGAGCGGTGAGCACCGCCTTGAGGCTGTCTGCGAGGGCGACTCCCTGCAGATGTCTTTCGTGGCGTTCAGCCTGAGCGATAAGCGCCCTGCCGCACCGACACACAACTGGTTCTATGTGTCGCACCAGCAGTTCCCGTCCGACAAGACACCCGTCACCATACAGGTGGGCTCGTCCGACCCCGACCTCCATATCGTCTATAGTATCTTTGCCGGTAAAGAGCAGTTGGAGAGCGGTGCCGTCAAGAAGAGTGGGGAGCTGATTAACCGCCAGTTGACCTATCAGGAATCCTACGGCAATGGCCTGCTCGTCACCTTCGCATGGGTGAAGGACGGTGTGTGCTATCGCCATGAGACAACCATCCAGCGGCCTATGCCCGACAAAAAGCTGAAGCTGGCGTGGGAGACGTTCCGCGACCGCCTGACGCCTGGTCAGCAGGAGACGTGGTGCATGACCGTCAGCCGACCTGACGGCACACCAGCCGACGCCAGTCTGATGGCTGTTCTCTATGATCATAGCTTGGATGCCATAGCGCCCCATCAATGGATGTTTGCTCCTTCGGTCAACCTGTCGCTGCCCTCTACCTCGTGGCGTTGGAATGCGTGGGGTAGCATGAGCCGCAGTGGTGCCCAGACCCTCCGCTATCAGCATGTGCCCGACCTGTTGTTCAGCCATTTTGACGATAGCGTCTATCCCTATTATCATCGTCACATTATGGTGCGTGGACGTAGCAACGTCATGTTGGCTAAGTCGGCAGCAACTAATGTAGGCTTTGCAGTAGCCGATGAGGCTGCCGTTCCGCAAATGGCAATGGTTGCTACAGAGGAGACCAAGGCGGTTAAAGCCAAGGATGTCGCCGGCAACGATGCGGATGATGCAGATGCTGACCAGGTGACACTCCGCGAGAACCTTAATGAGACCGCCTTCTGCTATCCTGCCGTGACGACCGACAAGACTGGCCGTGTCACGCTGTCGTTCACCCTGCCTGAGAGTCTGACGACCTGGCGCTTCATGGGTGTCGCCAATACTTCCGATATGTTGTATGGTGCCCTTGAGGCTGAGGTCTTGGCGCACAAGGACTTGATGGTACAACCCAATCTGCCGCGTTTCCTGCGTATAGGCGACGAGGCTTATATCAGTGCCCGCATCACTAATTGTGCCGGACGTCCCTTGAAGGGACAGGCCCGCTTGCAGCTGATAGACCCGCAGACCAATGCGGTGTTGTACGAAAAGAGCCAGCCGTTTACCACCGACGGCGACCAGACGGTTAGCGTCACCTACCCGCTATCGAAGGTCGACTATTCAACGTCGTTGCTCATCTGTCGCATCACGGCTGTTTCTGGCGATTTCTCTGACGGTGAACAGCACTATCTGCCCGTATTGCCCGACCAGGAATATGTGACACGCACGCTGCCCTTCACCCAACACGAGGCGGGGGTACAGACCGTCGACCTGAAGCGTCTGTTCCCACAGGGCACCAGTCAGCAGAAGCTCACCGTAGAATATACGGCCAATCCTGCTTGGCTGATGGTGCAGTCGCTGCCCGTCATCGGCCAGCCCTCTGAACATAGTGCCATTGATCAGGCGGCCAGCTACTACAGCAATCAGTTAGCGAAATTCCTGTTAGACGGTGCCCCGCAGGCCAAGGCCACCTTTAGACAATGGAAAGAGGATACCTCTAACCTCTCACCACTCACCTCTCACCTCTCACAGAACCAGGAGTTGAAGGACCTTCTGCTTGCCGAGACACCTTGGGTGGCTGCTGCCGACCGTGAGAGTGAACAGCACCAGCGCCTTGCCGACTTCTTCGACGAGAACATGATCAACAACCGCCTGACCGTTGCCGCCGATAAGTTGAAGGCCCTGCAGAATGGCGACGGCTCCTTCTCGTGGTATCCAGGCATGAAGGGCAGCACGCAGATCACCGTTTCCGTGGCCGAGATGGTGGTGCGCCTGCAGACCCTCACGGGGGCGAAGTCGGACCTCCAGTCGCTTTACAACAAGGCATTCACCTATATGGGTAAGGAGATGACCGAGCTGGTGAACGAACTGAAGAAGGAAGAGCGTAAGGGCCACCATCCGACGTTCCCCTCGTTTGCGGCCTTGCGCTGGCTGTACGTCTGTGCCCTTGACGGTCGTCAGCTGTCTGGAACGCTGAAGAGCACCAACGACTATCTGGTCAATCTGCTGAAGAAAGACATCAAGAACCAGTCGATTTACGAGAAGGCCCTGACGGCTGTCATCCTCAACCAGCGTGGCGACCGCAAGCTGGCGGCCGACTACGTCAAGAGTCTCAAGGAATATACCGTCTATACCGACGAGATGGGCCGTTACTACGATACGCCACGTGCCCTCTACTCCTGGTACGACTACAAGATACCTACGGAGGTAGCAGCCATCGAGGCCCTGCAGGCGGTGACACCTGCCGACTGCCAGACCGTCGACGAGATGCGTCGCTGGCTCCTGCAGGAGAAGCGTACACAGGCTTGGGACACACCCATCAATACGGTTAATGCCATCTATGCCTTCCTGCATGGCGAGAGTCAGCTGCTGACCGCCACCAGCCAACCTGCTGTGCTGGCTGTCGACGGAGCGCCCATCGACGTGCCTGCACCGTCTGCCGGCATCGGTTATGTGAAGACGGCCCGTCCGTATCAGGGTGAGCAGACGCTGACGGCCACCAAGCAGAGCGAGGGTACCTCGTGGGGAGCCGTCTATGCTCAGTTCTTCCAGCCTGTTGCCGACATTGAGGCTTCCGAGAGTGGCATCACCGTCAAGCGCGAAATAATATCAGCTTCTACCCTTAAGGTTGGCGACCGTGTCAAGGTGCGCATCACCATTGAGACCACGCGCGACCTCGACTTCGTACAGGTGGTCGACCGCCGTGCCGCCTGCATGGAACCTGTCAGCCAGCTGACGGGCTATCGCAATGGCGCCTATACGTCGCCGAAAGACTGTGCTACCCACTATTTCTTCGGACAACTGGCCAAAGGCCGTCATCGGATAGAAACTGAATACTATATTGACCGCGAGGGTATCTACCAGACGGGTACCTGTACCGTAGGCTGCGCCTATGCACCTGAATACCGTGCTACGGCACCCTCCATGACTCTACATATCCAACCGTAATGAAACGAACACTCATCATACCCCTGTTCCTGTTGTCGGCAGTACTACCCCTGTCGGCACAGAAACTCTCTGTTGCAAAGGCTACTGTCGACGTGGGCATCACCGGCTATCAGCAGCCCGTTACAGCCGTCTTTGACTTCCACGTCAAAGGCAGCAAAAAACTGAAGATTGAACGTGTGGCACCCGACTGTAACTGTACGGTAGTCGACTATCCGAAAGGTGAGGTCGGCGATAAGTTCCAGATACGCATGACTTATGACGCCCGTCAGTTAGGACACTTTAACAAGCAGGCCGCCGTCATTTCTAATGGCTCTAAACAGCCCATCTACATTATCATGAAGGGTGTTGTCAAGGCTGATTATGTCGATGTGTCAGGTTCCTATCCCGTACAGATAGGCTCTCTGCGCCTCGACCGCTCCGACCTGGAGTTTGACGACGTCAACCGTGGTGACCATCGTGAACAGCAGTTGCAGATATATAACGACGGCACCGCGTCGTGCCGTCCTAATCTGATGCATCTGCCACCCTATCTGACAGCGGTGATGCTGCCCGAGGTGTTGGCGCCAGGACGTACCGGCACGATGACCGTCACGCTGAATAGCAGTCTGCTGCACGACTACGGACTGACTCAGAGCGCTGTCTATCTGGCCGCCAATCCTGGCGATAAGGTCAGCCCAGACCTTGAGATACCAGTCTCGGCGGTGTTGCTGCCCTCGTTTGCGGGTATGACTGCCGCCCAGCAGCAGTATGCTCCCCGTATGGTGCTGTCGAAGCAGCAGGTGGATATCACTTTCGGCAATAAGTCGAAGAAGAGCGATGTCATCATGGTGACCAATAACGGTCGTACCGAACTGGACATCTCGTCGCTGCAACTGTTTACCCGTGGTCTACAGGTGTCGCTGGGCAAGCGTCGTCTGCAGCCTGGCGAGAGTACCAAGCTGAAGATCACCGCCCAGCGCGACGAACTGAAGAAGGTACGTACGCGTCCGCGAATTCTGATGATTACCAACGATCCTACCAAGTCTAAGGTCGCCATCACGATAAATTTCCATTAGGCCCATAGGCCCTATAAGCCCCATTAACATCAATAAAGATTATGGAACATCCCGAGAATAGTGCTGAATATGCTGGACTGCAAGTCAATAGTGGCGTTGAACAGCCCTCTATCATCAACCCTTATTTGCAGCGCAATCGCTTCCGTCGTCGTGAACTGTCGGCCGCCGAGATGGTCGAAGGCATCACGAAGGGCGACGTGACCATTCTCTCGCAGGCCGTCACATTGGTTGAGAGTGTCAACCCCGACCATCAGGCTAAAGCCCAGGAGGTCATCAACAAGTGTCTGCCCTTTAGCGGCAATAGTATTCGCATTGGCATCAGCGGTGTACCAGGTGCCGGCAAGTCGACGAGTATCGACGAGTTTGGTATCCATGTGCTGAAGGAGAAGGGTGGCAAACTGGCCGTGCTGGCTATCGACCCCTCGTCGGAACGTTCGAAGGGAAGTATTCTCGGTGATAAGACGCGTATGGAGAAACTCAGCGTGCATCCCGATTCGTTCATCCGCCCCAGTCCGACAGCTGGCTCGCTGGGTGGTGTGGCCCGCAAGACGCGCGAGACCATCATCCTTTGTGAAGCTGCCGGCTTCGACAAGATATTCGTTGAGACCGTTGGTGTGGGACAGTCGGAGACGGCCTGCCACTCAATGGTCGACTTCTTTCTGCTCATCCAGTTGGCAGGCACGGGCGACGAGCTGCAAGGCATCAAGCGCGGCATCATGGAGATAGCCGACGGTATCGTCATCAACAAGTGCGACGGCGAGAATGTCGACAAGTGTCAGATGGCAGCTACCAATTTCCGCAACGCCCTGCATTTCTTCCCCATGCCCGAGAGCGGGTGGCTGCCCAAGGTGCTGTGCTACAGTGGCTTCTATGGCTATGGCATCAAGGAGGTTTGGGATATGATCTACGAATATGTCGACTTCGTCAAAGGCAACGGCTACTTCGACTATCGTCGCAACGAACAGGCGAAATACTGGATGTACGAGACCATCAACGAACAGTTGCGCCTGAGCTTCTATAACAATCCCGCTATCCGCCAAAGTCTGAAAGGTGCCGAACAGCAGGTGCTGGCCGGACAGCAGACGTCCTTCGTGGCTGCTCAGCAGCTGCTGGACGACTACTTCAATCGTTTGTCCCATGAGTTATAAGTCCAGTCCTATAAGTCCTATGAGCCTCAAAATAGAAATCGACAACGGTAGCGGCTTCTGCTTTGGTGTGACCACCGCCATCCAGAAGGCTGAGGAGGAACTGGCCAAGGGTACCCAGCTCTACTGTCTGGGCGACATCGTGCACAATGGTATGGAGTGTGAACGTCTGCGCCAGATGGGGCTGATTACCATCGACCATGAACAGATGGCCCGTCTGCACGACGTGAAGGTGCTGTTGCGTGCCCATGGTGAACCGCCTTCGACCTACGAACTGGCGCGTCGTAACCATATCGAGATTATCGATGCTACCTGCCCTGTGGTGCTGAAGTTGCAACAGCGCATCAAGAAGCAGTACGACAGCAATGAAGTTCAAAGTTCTCAGATTGTCATCTTCGGCAAGAAGGGCCACGCCGAGGTGTTGGGACTGGTGGGACAGACACATTCCGACGCCATAGTGATTGAGAAATTCGACGAGGTGGCCAAGCTCGATTTCTCGCGCGACATCTATCTGTACAGCCAGACCACGAAGTCGCTCGACGAGTTTCACCGCATCATTGAGTATATCCAGTCACACATCGCCCCCAATGCCACGTTCCGCTCGTTCGACACCATCTGCCGCTCGGTAGCCAACCGCATGCCGAATATCTCGCAGTTTGCCGCCCGCCACGACCTCATCCTCTTTGTCTGCGGGCGCAAGAGCAGTAATGGGCGTGTGTTGTTCAACGAGTGCCTGCGCGTCAACCCCAACAGCCACCTTATCGAGGGGCCTGAAGAGATAGCCCCCGAATGGCTCAAGGGCATCGGCTCCGTAGGCATCTGTGGCGCTACCAGCACGCCCAAATGGCTCATGGAACAGTGTCGCGACGCATTGGCCCAGCTGTAGGCTTTGTAAATCCTACGTTTTCACCTCGTGAATCCTATGTTTTCATGCCTTCAAAACTATGTATTCACACAGTCAATACATAGCTTTGACGATGCTAATCCTATGCATTAACATTGTTAATACGTAGGATCCACATCGTCTATACACGACT
>Ga0256407_10001094_pt1 | contig 60116 bp, 77 predicted proteins | sample RumenRJG_04DNA_FD_193489 | JGI IMG/M metagenome (GOLD analysis project Ga0256407, IMG submission 193489) | Bovine rumen microbial communities from Lethbridge, Alberta, Canada - RJG_04 | ecosystem: Host-associated > Mammals > Digestive system > Stomach > Rumen | place: Canada: Alberta... | reverse complement strand
GCAATTTTTAATAAATTTGTATACATTTTAATAATTATGTGGTATAATCTAGTTGTCACGTAGTTTTGCACAAAAAAAGAGTGGGAATTCCCACTCTTTAAACTAGTATGGAGGTTGTATGGAGATAGAAAAAACTGTTGAAGGATTAATTAAAGGTGTTATTGAAGAAAATAACTATATATTAGATTCAGTATCATACTTATATGAAGATGGAAATAACTTTCTTCGTGTAGTTATTGATAAACTTGGTATTATTGATATTGATGATTGCGTATGTGTATCAAAATTAATTAATCCAATATTGGATAGGGAAGATCCTATTAGTGATAATTATATACTTGATGTATGTTCAAAAGAGAAAGGATGTGATTAGTTTGAACAGTGAAGAGTTAAGAAAAACAATAGAAACATTTTCTAAAGAAGCAGGAATGGATAAAGATTATTTATATGATGCAATAGAATTAGGTTTAAATAGTGCATATAAGAAACAAAATAAGTTGCCTAACTCTAGAGTTGAGATTAATCGTGAAACTGGTGAGATTAAGATGTATTCCTTTAAAACAGTAGTATTAGATAGGGAACATAAAGAATCACTTGATGAAGGATTTAAGGATGATGAGGAGTTAACAGAAGAACAGTTAAATGATGAAGAATTAGAGGATTTACCTGAAGAAGATAGATATCGTCCATTTGTATTTAATGATAGACTATATATTACATTAGATGATGCAAGAAAGATAGATCCAACTATTAATGTAGGTGAAACTATTGAAGAAGAAGTTACTCCAAGTGATTTTGGTCGTGTTGCGGCTGCAACTGCTAAACAAGTATTAGTTCAAAAAATAAGAGAAGCAGAGAGAAATAATATTGCTTCAATGTTTGAAGATAAAGAAGGAGAATTAATTTCTGGTACTGTTGAAATGGAAGATGAGAAGAATTACTTTATTGATTTTGGTAAAACTCAAGGATTACTTCCAAAGTCAGAGATTATTCCTGGTGAGAAAATTAAGATGGGTTCTAATATTAAGGCTTATATAAGTAAAGTCGACATAAATAATAAAGGAGCTTTGATATTATTAACTCGTAAGTATTATGGATTTATTACTAGACTTTTTGAACTTGAAATACCTGAGGTAAGTGAAGGGGAAGTAATGATTTATAGTGTAGCAAGAGATGCAGGTAATAGATGTAAGGTTGCAGTATATTCAGATAATCCTAATATCGATGCCGTTGGTACTTGTGTTGGTGAAAAAGGAACTCGTATTAATAATATATTAAAAGAGTTAAATGGAGAAAAAATTGATATCGTTGCTTATAGTAAAGATCCAGTAACATTTATAGCTAATGCCCTTGCTCCAGCTAAAGACTTAAAAATCTTTATTCTTGATGAAAAGACTAAAGAAACTATGGTTGTTGTTAATGATGAAAACTTAAAACTTGCAATTGGAAGACGTGGTATTAATGTTAGACTAGCTAGTCGTCTTACACACTATAATTTAGAGATTAAAACTTATGACCAAGTTAAAGAAGCAGGAATTAATATACTAGAATAATGAAAAAGATTCCGTTTCGTATGTGTGTAGTTACACGTGAGAGATTTCCTAAGCAAGAATTAATTAGAGTAGTTGTTAATAAAGATGGTATAGTTACAGTAGATGAAACTGGAAAACTAAATGGTAAGGGTGCATATATAAAAAGAGATAGAGATGTACTTAATAAAGCAATAAGTAACAAGATTCTAGATAGAACACTTGATGTTACTATTAGTGATGATATATATAATGAATTAAGAAAAGTTATAGGAGAATAAAAATAGGAGAGTTATAATGGATAAATATTTTATGGATGAAGCTTCAATTGAAGAAGAAAAATCTACTTGTATTAGAAGAAAAGTAGGATGTGTAGTAGTTCGTGATAATAAGATTATCGCACGTGGATATAACAGGCAAACTGGTGGGATTAAACCTTGTACAGAAATAGGGTGTATTAGAAATGAGTTTCATGTTAAACCAGGTGAGAGGCGAGAGATATGCAGGTATATTTGTGCAGAACAAGTAGTTGTATCGGATGCTGCACGAAAAGGTATATCACTTGATAATTCAACTATCTATGTTACATATTTTCCATGTTCTATATGTGCGAAAATTCTTGTTAATGCAGGTATAAAAAAGATAATCTACTTAAAAGATTATCCCGATAAAATATCTATAGAATTCTTAGATGAAGCAAATATTCCATATGAAAAATTAAGTTAAAGGATGGTGATTATGTGAGTGTATTAGAATATGCAGAAGATGTAAATAAAACTGTTAAAGAGATATTAAATATGTGTGCTCGTCTTGGTATTGATGTAAGTGGTGAGGATGATTACTTAGATGAAGAAGCAATTACTATACTAGATAATGATATTGCTGCTTCGGAAGAAGTTGAAGACTTAGAATATGAAGATGAGTTAATTGAAAAAGAAAATTCTAAAATAGAAGATATAGTTAATAATAGTAAGCCTAAAAAAGGTAATAACAAAAAGAATAATAATGGTGTTAATAAAAGTGGTAAGAAAGAACTTGCTAAGAAAAAGAAAGAAATGTATAAAAATAAAGAGAAATTAATTAGTAATGCCCCAGTTGATAAAAGCGATACAGTTATATATAAAGACTCTATGACGATTGGAGAGTTAGCTAAGGCTTTAAATGAAAAGCCAGCTGTACTAATTAAAAAGTTATTTTCTTTAGGTATTTTAGCTACTATTAATAATGCAATTGATTTTGATAATGCAGCTTTAATTGCATCAGAATTTGATAAGAAACTAGAGCGTGAGCAAGTAATTGATGAAACTAAGTTTGAAGAGTTTGAAATAATTGATTCAGAAGAAGACTTAGTTAAAAGACCAGCTGTTGTAACTATCATGGGACATGTTGATCATGGTAAAACAACACTTCTAGATACTATTCGTAAAACTGATGTTGTATCAGGTGAGGCAGGAGGTATTACTCAGGCTATTAGTGCATATCAAGTTAAACATAATGGAGAGACTATTACATTTATAGATACTCCAGGACATGCAGCATTTACAGAAATGCGCGCAAGAGGTGCTAGTATTACTGATATAGTAATAATAATTGTTGCAGCAGACGATGGTGTAATGCCACAAACTAAAGAAGCAATAGATCATGCTAAGGCTGCAAATGTACCAATATTAGTTGCAATTAATAAAATAGATAAACCAGGTGCGAATGTAGAGAAAGTATTATCAGAACTTGCTGAATATGGTTTAACTCCTGAAGAGTGGGGAGGAGATACTATATGTACTTCTATTAGTGCCAAAACAGGTGAGGGTGTTGATAAACTTCTTGAAAATATCTTATTGGTTGCTGAACTTGAAGAGTATAAAGCTAACCCTAAAAGATATGCAATAGGTAGTGTAGTTGAGGCAACACTTGATAAACATGTTGGTGCGAAAGTTACTGTTTTAGTACAAAATGGTACATTAAGATTAGGAGACCCTATTGTAGTTGGAACATCATTTGGTAAAATACGTACATTAAAAAATGATAAAGGAGAAGAAATTACAGAAGCATTACCTAGTCAACCTGTTGAGATTACTGGTATAAACGAAATACCTTCTGCTGGAGATAAGTTTATGGCATTTGAAACTGAGAAACAAGCAAGAAGTATTGGTGAGGCTAGACGCGAAGAAGAAAAACTTAAGAAGAATGCTAGAAGTAATGTATCTTTAGAAGATTTATTTGCTAAAATTCAAGATGGTATTAAAGAGATTAATGTTATTATTAAAGCAGATGTTAATGGTTCAGCAGAAGCTGTTAAAAACTCTTTAGAGAAAATTGAAGTAGAAGGAGTTAAGGTTAAAGTAATTAGAAGTACAGTAGGTGCCATTACCGAGTCAGATATAGTACTTGCAAGTGCATCTAATGCAATTATAATTGGATTTAATATTAGACCTAATAATTCTATTAAAGATTATGCTAAAGAACAAGGCGTTGAAATTAGATTATATGATATTATCTATAAAGCAGTAGAAGATATGGAAAATGCAATGCAAGGGTTACTTGATCCTACATATGTAGAAAAAGTAACAGGATCAGCTGAGGTTAGACAATTATTTAGGTTCTCTAAAGTGGGTGTAATTGCTGGTTCATATGTATTAGATGGTGTTATTAAATCTAATTCAGAAGCTAGAATTATTCGTGATAGTAAAGTAATATACGATGGTGAAATAGGTTCACTACAAAGAGAAAAAGATTCAGTAAAAGAAGTTAAAAAAGGCTTAGAATGTGGTATTACTGTTACTAACTTTAATGATATTAAAGTAGGAGATATCATTGAAGCATATGAAATGGTGGAAACCAAATAAAAAATGCAACGATTGTTGCGTTTTTTTATGCCATTACCTCTCCGCCATTAACATGTAATACTTGCCCAGTTACATAACTTGAATCATCACTTGCTAGATACACAAAAGTAGGTGCAAGTTCATAAGGCATTGCTCCTCTTGCCATTGCCGCATCACTTCCTAATGATGGAATCTTTTCAGCTACCCAACAAGCAGGTTGAAGTGGTGTCCAAAAGAATCCTGGTGCGATAGCATTTACTCTAATATTTTTTAATGCAAGATTACGTGCTAAAGCTCTAGTAAAACCTACAATTGCTCCTTTAGTAGATACATAATCAATTAATTGTGGATCACCATAGAATGTAGTAACAGAAGATAAATTAATGATAGAAGAACCAGATTTTAAATAGGGTAGTGCTTCTTTAGTTAAATAAAACATACCATATACATTTACTTTAAAAGTGTAATCTAATTGTTCATCACTAATAAATTCTAATGAATCTTGTTGATATTGTACTCCGGCATTATTCACAAGAATATCTATTTTACCATACTTATCTAATGTAATATCAACAATTTTCTTACAGAAACTATGCTCAGTAATATCTCCCTTAATTAAAGTACATTCTCCACCTAAAGATTCTATATATTCTTTAGTATCCATGGCATCTTTATCTTCATTTAAATAAGCAATAACAACTTTAGCGCCTTCCTTAACATAAGTAATACTACATGCTCTACCTAAACCACTATCACCGCCAGTAATAATTGCTACTTTATCTTTTAATTTACCACTACCTTTATAATTAGGATTATCAAATATAGGTAGAGGAGTCATTAAATACTCCATACCAGGTTGCATATCTTGCATCTGTTCAGGAGCCATAATATTATATACTGTACTCTTAATACCAGTATCCCCATAATACTTATAATAATCATTCCCAAAATTATAATCGTAATCCATATATACCTCCGTTATAATATATGCAATACTAGGAATAGTGTATAAAAAAAGTTAGAAATAACTAACTTGTATAATAAGTATTGTTGCTGATTATAGTAAATTATTAATTACATTTTTTATGCTTAATCAACTTAATAATTTGATTTTTGTTTTCTTTTCTGTCTTTAAGAGCATAATCTCAACTTATAGGAATAACATTCTTTAGTGTATTTTTCGTATTGATGGTTTTCCTAGTATGTGAAGAAAATCCTTTTGGAGTAATATTTTTTTGCTTTTTTTATATAGATACCTCTAACATATCTATTTCAAATAAGTATATTTAACTTTTTATTTAAAAATAAGCTTAAATATGTCTATTTCATGATAAAATTATATTGTGATTTTAATTGGTCAGATGCGTCTGGCTAATTAAGAAAGGAAAAATTATATTAAACAATAAAGTAAAAGTAATTAAATATATCTTAAAGCATTATAATGTTATCACTTTTATATATTAAAAAAATTCTCTTCTATAAATTTAGCAACACCATTTTCGTTATTGCTGAATTTTGTTATATAATCAGCGTTATTCCTTATACAATTAGAACTATTTTTCATTGCAACACAAATGCAACAATACTTAAACATATCTATATCATTTATTGAATCACCAAAACACATAATATTTTCTTTTGATATATTTAATAAATTATATAATTTTTTTATAGCTAAGCCTTTAGATATTTTATTAGAATTTATATCTACATGATAGATATTATTACTACCTTTACCGAAATTACCTATCATTACATTATTAGCAACAATACTTTTAGTACATTTTTTTAAATCATTTTTACTCGGACTTAACAGAACAACTTGATATATATCTTTTAAAATTTTATAATTATTATCTATAATAATATCATTTTTTTCATTATAACTTTTATCTAAATTAATATATTTTCTATATCTTAAATTAAAAGAGTTATAGATTGTATCTATATTATACTTTATACAATTATTCCATATATTAGTAATTGCTTTCTTATCTATATGGTTACAAAATATAAATTTTTTTTTATTATAATCATAAATATTTGCACCATTATTAGCAATAATAATTTCTGATGCTCCACATATTTTACTTATATGTATTGCATCATCAATATTTCTACCGGTAGCTAATATAACCTTTATTCCACTGGATACTACTTTAAAAATCACTTTTTTAGTATAATCACTTATTAAACCATTAGAATCTACTAATGTTCCGTCTATATCGATAATAATACATTTTATATTATATTTATTCATCCTTTATATCCTTTTTTATATTTGCAAAATTATGATAGAAATAAGTTCCGTCTTTAAATATAATATATTTTTTTTTGCCAATAAATTCTAATTTATCATCTGATATAATAATAACGTCTTCTTCTGGCAAATATATAGTCTTATAATTTTTAGAATAATTTGTTAAATATTTTTTATTTTTTTTAAAATTACTATTATTAAAATGACATAAAATAGAATAATCGTTTAGACAATTAAAACCACTAGTATTGTTTAGATTAACTATATTACCATCATCATTTAGACAGATATCAATATCTTTCCCAAAAATAATTGCACCAGCAGAACCACCAAAAACTATCCCACCATTATCTAAGTATTCTTTTATCTTTTTAAAATTGTTATTAGCTTTTAAATCTTTTAACAATTTATATGTATTTCCACCACCTATAAATAAAGAAGAATAATCGTTGAAATTTTTTTGTGATAATTCATAGCTGGATTTTACCATTTCATATTTATTAGTGTTTAAAAAATTTATTTCACTAGAAAACCACGATTCACAGTTATCGTAATCATCATCATTCATTGCAAGTGGAATATATAATATTGGTTTGTTTTTATCAATCAATTTCGAAAACTTATTAAGTGCAAAATTTATTTGTTTACCGGAACCACCACCACATAAAAATAATTTCATAATTACCTCTCAATCATTTTTATTTTTTCTATATCAACACCGGATGAAACTAATCGTCTGATTAGTTCATCTTTTGATATATTTATATTTATTTTTGATTATTAATTTCAATTTTTTCATTCACATAAATAAACGATTTCACTATATACCTTCTTTCTATACAAAATAAGCGACAAAAAAATTGAAATCAACTTTCATTGTCGCTAAAAAAATACAAATAATAATAAAAGTTAAAATTACATATTGTCATAAGTAATCACCTCTAAATTAATTTAATAATTAATTTACATCTTTTTTGTCTTACTGTCAATACTTTTTTTATTATTCTCAGTATTATTCAAAAATCTGGTGCCCTCTGTAAGAATCGGACTTACGACTAAGCCTTACCATGGCTTTGTTATACCACTTAACTAAGAGGGCGAGTAAAAGAAAAACCTAATTAAATAGGTTTCATATACAAAAATGGTGTCCCAGAAGGGATTCGAACCCCTGACACTCGCCTTAGAAGGGCGATGCTCTATCCAGCTGAGCTACTGAGACATCCGACAAGATAAATTATATACTAAAAAAGAAATTTATTCAAGTACTTTTATAAATTTCTTTGTTATTTACAGTAAAAATAATAGAATTTATATCATAATTATCTTTAATAGATAAGCATACTTGCTTAATTACTTCATCTGATACCTCATTATCAGTAGAATCACTATATATATAATTATTAAAGTCTAGTACCATATCGTTATTTTTTTTATTTACTGCTATTACTTTAGCATTAGTATTTAAATAACTCATTAAGTTGGTATTATAAGTTCTATTAATACTTAACTCTTCAATGATTATTTCTGCTTTCTCCCGAGTATCATTATTAACTTTAGTAACTGGTACATAGTATTCTATATCATTATATTTGTTTATGTAATATATAGTAGTCTTAGTAATATCTTTGTTATTAGTTATATCATATTCTTTATTGATACCAAAACTTCTATCTAAAGTAGCAGGTAAAGTAATATTACTTTTAGGTAATAAGGTAAGTATTTCACCATTTAAATATATAATTACGAATTTTACTTCATCAATACTAGTTAGAGTATAAACAATTGCCTCAATTACTTTTTCTTCATTCTCTTTAGTTGTATCTAATAAAGTTTCACTAAAATCTATCTTAAACACACCATCTTTAAAATAAGTATTAAGTATCTTAGTATCAGCAGGTATTACTCCTTTAAACCCATTAGGAAGATTATCTTCATACTTTTCTCCTTGTATGAGTGCGGTAATTAGTTTTCTTCCTTTACTTGTTATAGATTCATCATCAATATTAATACTAGTCATAGCAAGATAATTATTAGAATCGTTTAAAAATATAGTACTTAATTTTTCATCACTAACATATTCTAATTCTTCATTTACTTTTAATTTATCGTTAGTAGGAAATAAATAGAATAAAAATATCGCACTAATCGCACTTATACATATAGCAATCTTTTTTAAAGACATTCTTTTAATCACGGTATCACCTATAAAATTATATGAAAAAAGCACAAATTAATGCACTTTATAATGATATTTCATTTAATCTTAATAATTCTACTACCGCACTAGCTCTTCCTTTAACACCCAACTTTTGCATAACATTTGATATATGATTTCTTACAGTCTTCTCACTTATACCAAGAAGGTTAGCAATTTCTTTAGTTGTTTTATTAATGATTAATTGTTCAAATACTTCTTTTTCCCTTTTTGTTAATATGCTTTTATTCATAATAACCTCACTTCCCAGATAGGTGGTTTCTCATATTATTTTATGTATGAATAGAAATAAGGTTAAAACTAATGCCTAAAAAAAGTAGATATCTACTTTTGAAATTTAACAGTAATATATTTATTATCTTTATAATTACTTTGAATACTACGCATTATCTTATTAGCAAGTGTCATATCGTGTTCTGAACTACTTATAACTACTTTAATTTTATCCCCTTCAATTTTAACATATGATTCAAGTTCAAATTCTTTTTTTATTTTATCTTCTAAAGAAGATTCTTCTGCTTTATTATTATTTAACTCCTTCATTTTATCATATGCTTTATTTTTCTCATCTACACTAGATTTATCATCATTTAATACTACTTGTAATGATTCTAATTCTTTAGATACTTCCTCATCTTCTAAAGCTCGCATAGTTTCTAGTGTATTAGATTCTTTCACTTCAGTTTTTGCTTTTGTCTCTTCTGTAGTTTTTGCTGTTTGTTTCATTTTAGTAGATGACTTTTTCTTAGTACTTGTTTTTTTACTTGTATCTTTTGATGAGATATTAGTCTTATCATTCATAAGTAATTCACTTGGCATAGTAATATAATAGACACTTAATACTAATATTAAACTAAATAGTGTTAAAAACCATAAACTTTTTTTATTAATCATATTGTCCTCCCGTTTCTATTAGATTATATTTATAAATTTAATAATTATTACTAAATATTTAAAACTAACACAAAAAAACATCTTTAAAAAGATGCTTAATAATTAATCTGGGGCGGATATAGGGATTCGAACCCTAGCATAATGGAACCACAATCCACCGTGTTAACCCCTTCACCATATCCGCCATGTCTCAGTTGACAATATAAAATATACCATAAATTTATTGGTGTGTCAATTTATTTTATCAAAAAACTTGAGAGATATTAGTATTTTGTGTTAAAATGAGAGTGTATTAATTATTTGGGGGATTATATGGCAACAGAAAAGAAGAAAGTAACTAAAGTAAAGAATGAGATTAAAAAGGTTGATATTAATAAAGAAGAAATATTAAAAGATATTAAATCTGAGCTTACTACTAAGATTAAAACACAAATAACAAAAGAATTAATAGATGAGATAAAGACTGATGTTAGTGCGATTGTTAAAGAAGAAGTAAGAAATGATTTAAAAAGAGAAATAGATAATGAAATAAAAAAAAGTAGTAGAAGAAATATGCGTGGTAAGAGGGGTAAAATATTTAGAAGAGATATAGCTATCATTATGTTGCTTACAATAATAGCTTACTTAGTATATTTTATGTATAATCATAATTATGTTAGTTTTAGTATTAATAGTAATATGAATAATGTAGAACTTACTAATGATAAAAAGGTTGTAAAGACTAATAATGATTATTCTTATTTGCTAGATAATGTAAATGTAAAATTACCATTTGAAAATAGTAATTCATTATATCTTTATTTAAAAGATTATAATGAGTCTAGTATTAATGATTCTATTAAGTTAACTATGGCCTATAATTATATTAATAAAGATGAGTTTAGTGTAGATGAAATACGTGATGCATATGTTAAACTATTTAATACTGATAAAAACTTTAAAAATACATCTTTTGACTATGAGTGCAAAAAGTTTAAATATGATGATGCTACTAATACATATAATCTTGTTAGTAATGAATGTATTAATACATCGTCTAAAGATGTATTAGAACGTATTATTAATACAGGTGTAAAGAATGATAAAGTAGTAATTACTACTGTGGTTGGAGTATATGATAATTCCAATAATTCCCTTTATAATTATAAAAACATATATGATCCTATAGCGGTAGATTTAAATAGTAATTTTAATATAATAGATTATCAAAATAAATTAAGTACATATAAATATACGTTTGTAGGTGTTAATGGAAACTATTACTTTGATAGTATTAAAAAATTATCATAAATATATTCACAAAATTATCAAAATGTATTATAATACTTGTGTAAGTTTTAAAGCGATGAATGGGATAAGACTGTAGATGTAACTTAATAGAGAGTTATCGTTTGGTGGAAGATAACAAGTAAGTCTTTAGTTACTACCTAGGAGTTGACATTGAAAAATGTTCCGCATGTGTGCGTTAAAAAATTAAGTAATAAGGTAGGATGGTACCGCGTTTAAACGCTCCTAAAATAAGGGCGTTTTTGTTTGTTTTGGAGGTTTTTATGTTGAGTGATGAAGAGATAATAAGTGTAAAAATGATTAATGATTGCTATTTGAAATTAATTGAGATTGTAAGATTAACTTATAATAAAAGCGATAATGTTAATGAAATGTATAAAGTGTTTAGAGATATTTACCAGATTAATAATTATGATGAAAAAATATTATATTTATTAATTGTTTATATAGTAAATAGTAATGATAATATTATTGATATATTAAATTATACGGGTATTATTAATAATCACGTAGTTAGTGATGCTTTTATTGGTGGTATAAAATTAGATGAAATAAATAGTTCAATATTAAAGAATTATTTAATTGCTAATGGTAATATTGATGTTATTAGTTTAATAGAAAGTCTTGATAAGAAAGAGAATATTAATAAAGATGGAGCTATATGTGAAAGTATAGTTGATTATAATATTAATCATTTAGAAAAACAGAATGTTAAGTTATTTGATAAAAGAAATAAGAGTTTAAAGAGAAAGATAGAGAGGAAGATATTATATGATAAATATCAAGGAAGATAGTAAATTAAATGTGTTAAATCATAGTTGTGCACATTTAATGGCACAAGCTATAAAACATTTATATCCCAGTGCGATGTTTTGGGTAGGACCTGTAATTGAAGAAGGATTTTACTATGATATAGATTTAAATGGTGGTGTAATCACTGAAGAGGATTTGCCTAAAATTGAAAAAGAAATGAAGAAGCTTGCTAAAGATGGTAAGAGAATAGTAAGGCGTGAACTTACTAAGGATGAAGCACTTGAGATGTTTAAAAATGATAAATATAAAGTAGATTTAATTAAGGCTATGACTGATGATACAGTTATTTCTGCTTATACACAAGGTGATTTTACTGACCTTTGTCGTGGACCACATGTGGAAAGCGTAAAACTACTTAAGAATTTTAAATTACTTAAAACTAGTGGAGCTTACTATAAAGGTGATTCTAAAAATCAAATGCTAACTAGAATATATGGAGTTTGTTTTGAAACTAAAGAAGAGTTAGAGAAGCATTTAACTGAGTTAGAAGAAGCAAAATTAAGAGATCATAGAAAAATCGGTAAAGATTTAGGAATATACTTTATTGATGATTTAGTAGGTAGGGGACTTCCTATGTACTTGCCTAATGGTTTTATATTATGGAATGAACTTGAAACTTATATTCGTAATAAGGAAATAAAAAATGGTTATAAACATGTTTTAACACCACCACTTGGAAATGTAAATCTATATAAAACATCGGGACATCTAGAGCATTATAAAGATGCGATGTTTCCTATTATGGAGGTTGAAGATGAAGAATATGTATTAAGACCAATGAACTGCCCACATCATATGATGATTTACGGACATGACTTACATTCTTATAAAGATTTACCAATTAGAATAGCTGAGATTGCAAGAGATTCAAGATACGAGGCAAGTGGTGCATTAAAAGGAATTGAAAGATTAAGATCATTTTGTCAAAATGATGCTCATATATTTTGTACTCCTGAACAGATTGAAGAAGAGTTTAAAAATGTTGTAGATTTAATATTAGAGTGTTACAAAGAATTGAATATTACTGAATATACATTTGAACTATCACTTCGTGATAAAAATGATAAAGTTAAGTATCATCCTGATGATGAAATGTGGGATAATGCTGAAGAGAGGTTACGTAAAGTCATGGATGATATTGGTTTGCCTTATGTAGAAAAAATAGGAGAGGCTGCTTTTTATGGACCAAAACTAGATGTACAAGTTAAACCTGCTGTAGGAAATCCAATAACTATTTCAACTTGTCAAATAGATTTCTGTTTGCCTACTAAATTTGACTTAAAGTATGTGGATAGTGACGGTCAAAAAAAGACTCCAGTAGTTTTACATAGAGCAGTATTTGGTTCAATTGATAGGTTTATTGCTTATTATTTAGAAGAAACTAAAGGAATACTTCCTTTATGGCTTGCTCCAACACAAATAAGTATATTGCCTGTTAATAATGAATATCATCTAGAATACGCAAAAGATATTTATAATAAATTAAATGAATTATTTAGATGTGAATTAAATAGTAAAGATGAAAAATTATCATATAGAATGCGTGAGGCACAGACTAGTAAAATTCCTCTAACACTTATCTTAGGAGATAAAGAAAAAGAAGAGAGTCTAATTAGCTATAGAATGTTTGGTAGTCGTGAAACAAATACACTATCTCTTGATGAATTTATTACTTATGTAAATGATCGAATTAAGTCAAAAAATTAATTTGCAATTTTACTAATTATTGTGTATAATGAACCTATGATAAAGGTTGTGCGATATGGAAAAGAGTAATCATAGAATATTACTTACACTTGTTGTAATAGTAATTATTGGTATATGTGGTTTAGTAGGTTATTTAATGCTTGATAAATCTGGTATGAAGTTATCTGGTAATAGTACTACTAGTTTAGAATCAAATAGTTTTGATATAGATATAACTACAAGTGATAGTGATAAAGTAATTAGTATAGATAAAACTAATATTAAGGTATCTGGTACATTAGATGATAATAATTCTGAGATTAAGTATAATTTAAATGTTAAAAATAAAGGTACTATAGATACATATTTATACAGTATTGTTGCAGATGATACAGACTTAGATGTAAAAGTGTTAAATGGTGATAAAGAATTAACAGATGATACTATAATAAAGGCAAAAGAAAACTTAGATATTACATTAGTAATAACAAAAAAGAATGCAGAAAATATTGATTTTGATACTAATATAAAGCTAGTATTTAATCAATATAATAAGTAGGAGGTAGATATGAAGAAAGAACTTAATTTAGCAAATGTATTAATATCACTTATAATGCTTACAGTAGGGGTGATATTGGTTATTAATTCTGAGGCTATGATTAATATGATGTCATGGTTTATTGGAATAGTAATTATACTTATAAGTATTATTAGAATAATATATTTATTTAATGATAAAATACTTAATACTACAATGTTGGCAGTAAATATTTTACTTATGATATTTGGAGTAGTATTAATTAGTTTTCCATCTATTGTGGATATAGCAATCAAAGTAGTATTTGGTTCTTGGATACTATTTGCAGGAGTAAAAAGACTTATTCTTGCAATTGCTGTATCAAGAGTAGACAAGCAAAGTTATAAGACATTTTTAATAAGTGCACTCATTATGCTTGCATTAGGAGTGCTTGTATTAATTAATTTATATAACTTAGTTGGAATATTCTTAATTATATATTCATTAACAGAAATAGTAAATTATATATATTATTTAATAAATAAAAATAAATATGGTAATTTATTTGATAAAGAAGAATATGATAATGATAATAAAAGAGTGAAGAAGAAACAATTAATAACTAAAGAAATTAAAAATAAAAAAGCGATTGATGCAGATATTGTAGAATAAATATTGACTGTATAAAGTATAAGTGTTAGAATAATTTGTAAATCAACGAAGGAGACTAGTAGTAAAAGTAATTGATATAGAGAGTTAGTGGTTGGTGGAAACTAATGAAAATCTTTTATGAATCTACTCTGAAGAGAAATGTAAACATTTACGTAGTTGTGCGTTAAACAAAAGAGTCTAAGAAGAGTGGTACCACGAATAATTCGTCCCTTTAACTTAGACTCGTTTTATTAAGAAAGGGTGATAAAATGATAGATATTAAGTTGATTAGAGAAAACGCAGATTTAGTAAAAGAGAATATAAAAAAGAAGTTTCAAGATAAGAAGCTAGGGTTAGTTGATGAAGTAAGAGAACTGGATCTAGAGGCTAGAAAACTTCAAACAGAAGGAGATAATCTTAAATCTGAAAAAAATAAGTTAAGCAAAGAAATTGGAATACTTATGAAAGACGGTAAGATAGATGAAGCAAACAAGGTTAAAGCGAAAGTAGCAGAAAGTGCGAAAAGAATTAGTGAGATAGATGAAATCTTACCAGGAATTCAAGAAAGCATTAAGAATAAAATGATGATGATTCCAAATATTATTGCAGAAGATGTTCCAATTGGTGAAGATGATACTAAGAATGTTGAAGAGGCAAGATTTGGAGATCCGGTTGTTCCTGACTTTGAAATTCCATATCATTCAGATATAATGGCTTCATTTAACGGTTTAGACAAAGATGCAGCTGGAAGAGTAAGTGGGAATGGATTTTATTATTTAATGGGAGATATTGCTCGCCTTCATTCAGCAGTACTTGCTTATGCAAGAGACTTTATGATTGATAAAGGATTTACTTATTGTATTCCACCATACATGATACATGGAGCAGCAGTAGATGGCGTTATGTCATTTGAAGAAAAAGATAATATGATGTATAAAATTGAAGGTGAGGATTTATATTTAATTGGTACATCAGAGCACTCAATGATTGCTAAATTTAAAGACCAGTTGCTAACAGAAAAAGATTTACCTATTACTATGACATCATATTCTCCATGTTTTAGAAAAGAAGTAGGGGCTCATGGTATTGAAGAGCGTGGTGTATATAGAATACATCAATTTGAAAAACAAGAAATGGTTGTAATATGTAAACCTGAAGATAGTGAATCATGGTATGATAAGATGTGGAATTACTCAGTTGAACTATTTAGAAGTTTAGATATACCAGTTAGAAAATTAGTATGTTGCTCAGGGGATTTAGCAGATTTAAAGTATCGTTCATGTGATATTGAAGCATGGAGTCCTAGACAACAAAAATACTTTGAAGTATGTTCTTGTTCAAACTTAACAGATGCTCAAGCTAGAAGACTTGCAATAAGATATAGAAAAGAAGATGGTGAAAAAGAGTTTGCTCATACATTAAACAATACTGTAATCGCGCCACCTAGAATGTTGATTGCCTTCTTAGAAAACAATTTACAAAAAGATGGAACAGTAAAAATACCTGCTTCGTTACGTCCTTACATGGGAGGTAAAGAGAAAATAGAAAAGAATAACTAATATAGTAAAGTTATTCTTTTGTTTTTTATTTCAATAAAACCTTCTTCTTTTAAATTCTTTAATTCTCTAGTCATTGCAGACCTATCTATTGCAAGGTAGTCCGCAAGATCGGTAAATGTAAATGGTAAATATATATTTTTGGATTTGTTTTTTGTAGATACTATTTTAAAATATTCAAGTAATTTATTTCTAATAGTCTTCTTAGTAAGTATTTCGATTCTATTATTTTTATCATTAATTGAATTAATAATTATTTCAAGTAAGTTCTTAATAAACTTATTATAATAATTATTAGTATTATTAGATTTAATTAATTGCTCATAATCAATAATAATTATTTTAGTTATATCCTTAGTAGTAATTGTATATTCATTATTAGATAAAGATGATATTTTAGAACCAAATATATCATTATCAGTTAGTTCTTCAATAATAGTTCTATTACCATTATAATCAGTTTTAATTATTTGAATTATACCTTCTAATATAATCCCAATAAAGTTTCTATTCTTAATTTTTTTAAGTATTTCTTCATTTTTATTAAATGTATATGTTAGTGCTTCTAAATCTTTTAAAAGCTTTAATTTATCATCATCATTAATACTAAAGAACGGATTCATATACACACCTCGTAATATATTTTATCATTTCGCGAGATGTCATGTAAATGATTTTTTAATTTAAATCTATTACATAAATAGTTTAATAACAAATAAAGATAGTGTCAAATATAGTCATAATACTTCTGTGACATCTAGGATTACTAATATTAAAGTGCTTTTTTCTTTCTTTAGAGTTTGCATAAAGATTATCAAATATCTCAATAACCTTCTTAATAATTTTAAGAATAGTAATTCTAATATCTTTATCAAGGTTTAACATCAAGTTTTGATTCTTATTATCTGGTTTAGAATAGAAAATATTGTTAGTTATTTCATTAATTTTAACTTTTATTAAGTTTTTTACTTCATTTATTAAAAAAATGGTATAGTATACATAAGAGAACTCCTTTATATTCTTGTAATTTTATTATAACAGAGTTCTCTTTTTTTGCGTAGCCAGAATTATTTTACATTATCACAAATAAAAAAGTATTGACATTAAATTATTTTGATGATAAAGTATACTAAAATATTTTTTAGGTGGTGCATATAATGGGAAAAGAAATAAAATATGAGATTAAAAGAAAATTGGAATCAAGCAAGGAAATAATCATTGATATTTTACAAGAAATTGAGCCTAAAAATGTTGCTTTAGAAGAATTTGAGTTGGCAGTGTTGGCCTTGTCTAATAATGAAAAGTATATTAATAGATGTGTTGATAGTATATCTGTATATTTACCAATGAACCTTCCATTATATTCGCTTATAATATACGCAATTATTCCCAAAATTTGTTCAAATTATGTGTACTATAGACCATCTACAAAAACTTTAGAACAATAAAAAAAGTACATGATATTTTAAATTTAGACAGTTATAGTATTCAACTATTTGAAGGGACAAGGCATGATTATTTTAAATTAAAAGTTAATAAATCAAATGTTGTGGTTTTTGTTGGTAATCCAAGTAATGCTAATCAAATATCCGAAAAATTAAGCAGAAAAACTCTTTTTATATATTTTGGGGTTGGTCAAAACCCGGTAATTATCTCTAGTGATGCAGATATTGAACTAGCTAGTGAAAAAATTGCGAAAACGGTGATGTTTAATTCAAAACAAGAGATGGTGGTGTAATGACTTTATCTGCATTAATTGAATCGGTAAAAAAAGAGGCACTTAGAAAACTAAATGAAAATATAGTCGGCGAAGAAAGAGATGAAATTTCTGAAATAATTGCTGTAGGAGCCTTAAAATATGCGGATTTATTACCTAATAAATCAAAAGATTATATATTTGATATTGATAAATTTAGTGATTTAAATGGTAAAACTGGAGTATATTTGTTGTATTCTACTAATCGAATCAAAACTTTACTAAGAAAAGCAAAGGAAAATAATTTACAAATTGGGCCTATTAATGTTATAACTGATACCTATGATAGGGATATTGTATTAAAATTATTAGAAAGTGAAATTGTATTAGATAAAGCATTTGAGGAAAAATCATTAAATGAAATAGCTGAATATTCATATGAATTAACAAGTTTATATAATAGCTTTTATTCATCAAATAGAATTTTATCAGAAAATAATGACGAAATACGAGAATCATGGTTAGGAATTAGTAATGCAGTCTATAACACTAATAAAGAACTATTAAAGATTCTAGGAATTAAATGTCCGAAAAAAATATAAAAAGATAATATCTAAAGGAGTTTAAGATATGGATTTAAAGAAATATTTAGAAAATAATAATTTAATATTACCTGATTATAATAATTTGAATATTGTTGAATTGATGAAATTTTTATATAGCAAATATGGTGTTGATGTAAAAAGTAATAACGAAAATAAATTCTCAGATTTAATTAATTTAAAAAAGCATGCAGTATTTATATTAATTGATGGTATGGGAAGTAATTTAATTAACTTATTACCCGATGATTCAGTATTAAAGCAGCATAAAGCAGAGGATATGATTACTGTTTGCCCAAGTTCAACGGGATGTGTTTTAACATCTGTTGCTACAGCTACATATCCATCTGAACATGGAATAATAGGTTGGTATAATTACAATAGAGAATATAATGTTGATTATTATCCTTTACTATTTACTGATAGAGATGGAAATGATTTGAATGAAAAAGGTATAAATGTAAATGATATATTTAAAATTGATTCAAAATTGAATAAATTAAATGTAAAAACAAAGGTATTGTATCCTGAATATATATATGATAGTGTTTATTCGAATTATGCTGCATCAAGTTCAATTAGAAAATCATATTCTGATTTAGATGATGCATTTAAAAAAATTAAAAGCATTATTTCTGAGGATGAGAGATCTTTTACTTATTTATATATACCATATATAGATGATTTAGAACATGATTATGGATATAATAGTAAAGAAGTTATGGATAAATTGATTGAAATTGATAATTTGATAAAGGACTTGGTTGGTGCGAAAGATACAACAATTATAATAACTGCTGATCATGGACAAACAAATGTCGATATTAATAAAGATATATTAATGAATTTTAATGAATATGATAAATATTTTTATGCGAAACCTGGTATTGATTTTGGAATGTCTGCTTATTATATAAAAAAAGATAAAATGTATGAGTTTGAAACTAAATTTAATAATGATTATAAAAATAAAATGTATTTATTTCAAACAGATGAATTTTTGAAAAATAAAGTATTTGGGCCTAATAAATATAATGACTATTTAAAAAGTAATTTAGGAGAATATATAAGTTTGTGTGAAAGTGATTCTCAATTTATAAACTCTGATGATATTGAATCATATTATAAAAAAACAAAAGGAAATCATTCCGGACTTTCGAAGGATGAAATGATTATACCTTTGATTGTTATAGAATGTAATTAAGTAAAAACATGAGGAAAATATGAAAAAATATAATGGTAAAAATATAATAGTTATGGCTTGTTCAAATTGTAATATCGACTGTTCTCATTGTTATGTAAGCTATAAAGGTAATTTTGACTCTAACAATTTATTAGATCTCGTCAAGGAGCTAAAAAAAGATTATAATATTACAATAAACGGTGCTGAATTATTAACAAATATTAATTATTTGAAATCATTGCAAGAAATTAATCAAACTTATTTAATGAGTAATGGTTTAGCCATATATAATAATCCTCAAATTGTAGATATATTAAAAAAGCATGATATAAGGTCAGTATCCTTATCATATCATTATGGTATTCAAGACGATTTATCAGTTATGAATATAAGCAAAATAGAAGAGGTTATTAGATGGCTAAGATTAAATGATTTAGAGGTTAGATTGCTTACAACGATTACTTCAAAAAATTATAATCAGATTGAACAGATGTGTCTAAATGCATATAGGCTAAATACTAGAGGAATAAAATTTACAAATTTTCTTTCTCAAGGAAATGCAATCGATATGTCTAAAGATAATATTTTGTCTGAACAGCAAAAAAAGATATTTTTTGAGCAACTATATAATGCAAGAATGATTTATGATATAAATGAATTGATTATTGAACGTTGTGGTTCTTTTGGTAAAGATTTAATTGGTAAAAAGAATCATTTTAAATGTGATGCAATCAGTGATACAGTTGTTTTAACTCCGGATTATAATATCTATCCTTGTATTTTCTTGGCTAAGCCTGGATATGAAATTGGAAGATATGAAAATGGAGAAGTTTTATTAAATGTTGAACCCAATATTGAATTTAATTCGTGTATTGCGGAAGATTTTTGCAATAAGAAGATTAAATCATTAAAAATAGAATAATTAATAAAAAAATTCTATTCATTAATTTGAATAGATTTTTTTATGCCTTGATAGCTATTTCTACGTGCTAGTTCTTTATCAATACCATTTAATACATCTATTTTATTAAGTATCCAAGTAGGTTCTATTAATTCTTCTTTAATAGGGTCTCCTGTAAGTCTATGGATTACAATATCTTCATTTAGTAATTCTATTTGATTGCATACTATATCTATATATTCCTCTTTTGTAAGTATTTTAAATGGTTTATCTTGATATAATCTTGCTAGTTTAGTTCCTTTTACAATTGATAACATATGTATCTTTATACCTTGTATATCTAGTTTATTTAAATGCCTAATTGTATCTAACATCATATCTTTAGTCTCATAGGGCAGTCCGTTAATAATATGTACGACAACATCTATATTATTACTTCTAAGTTTTTCAACCATATTATCAAAACATTCTAGTGTATGACATCTATTAATTAGTTTTGCAGTATCTTCATGTATTGTTTGTAATCCTAGTTCAATAGTAAGATATGTTCTTTTATTAAGTTCACATAAATAATCTAATACATCATCACTAATTGCATCTGCTCTAGTAGCTATGGATAGCCCAATAACACTATCTTGCTTAAGTATTAGTTCATATCTCTCTTTTAATCTATCTACTGTATCATAAGTATTAGTATTTGCTTGAAAATAACCAATTAATTTACTATTAGGCCATTTGTTAAGCATTACTTTTTTTCTTTCATAGAATTGTTCTAGTAGGGATACATTCTTCTTAAAATCACTACTACCATTTAAGCAATATATACACCCTCCAATACCTTTAGTACCATCTATATTGGGACATGTAAAATTAGCATCTAAATTAATTTTTGCTGCTTTAGATTTAAACTTATTCTTATAATAATAATCTAGTGTATAGTATCTTTTATTAGTATTAGAGTATTTAAACACGGGTACTAACCTCACTTATAAATCTTTTAAATAGTACTTTATCATCTAATTCAGGATGGTATTGTACACCAATTATAAAATAATTATTATCTTTATATTCTAATCCCTCTATAATATTATCTGGAGATACCGCACTTATATAAAAATCACTACCTATATTAGTTACTTGTTTTAAATGAAGAGATAATACATTTATTGTACTCTTATTGTAGATAGAGTATAATATACTATCTTTATTAATGCTAATGTCATGTCTAGATTTAGCTAGTGTATCTAAATTACATGGTATTTCTTCTTTCATAATTTGATAGCCATGAATATTAGGTATAGGTATATCTTTTAACTTAAATATATCTTTGTTTTGTACTTCATTAAATATTTTCCATAGATTATCACTATTAATATTCATATTTCTACTTACTAATATATCCTTTAATATACCAAAGTAGTTTAATACTTGCATACCTAAACATATACCTAGTATTGGCTTATTATATTTTAATGCATGAAGTATTATATCAAAGTGAAATCTTTCTAATGATCTACCACCAGGAAAGATAAAACCATCACATATATTAAGTTGTTCTTCACTTATCACTTCATCACTAGGTAATAAGCCAAATGGAATACCTTCAACCTCGCTAATCATCTTAGAATAATTATTTAAAAAAATATACTTATATTCATAAGGATTATCTATATTCTTTCTAACTCCAGGAACAATTCCTATAACTATTTTTTTCATAACACACCTCATAAATATTTTATCACATAACTAATATACTAGTACACTCTATAAGAAATAATTTTCATAAATTATAGTAGGAGGTGAAGTATGAGAAAGTATGGAATAGATATATCACATCATCAGGGTAGTCTTGATTTTTCTAAGTTAAAAAATGAAGTTGATTTTGTAATACTTAGAGCTGCCTGGGGTACTAACACTGATACTAGATTTGAGGAATATTATAGAGAGTGTAAGAAGTATGATATACCTGTTGGGTGCTATTTATATAGCTATTCTTTAGATGTTGCAACAGCGATGGAAGAGGCTAGATATTTACTTAAATTAATAAATGGTAAAAAGTTTGAATATCCAATATATATAGATATGGAAGATGCAGATGGATTTAAAGATAAATATGGTATGCCATCTAACCAAGAATTAAATGATATGTGTAATAACTTTTGTAATATAATAGAATCTAACGGATATTATGCTGCTGTATATGCATCACAATACTGGTTTAATACTAAACTTACAGGAATTAAGAAATATGATAAATGGATTGCTAACTGGGGTACTAATGATGGTACTGTACAAAAAGATTTATCGGGATTATGTGGAATGTTACAGTATACATCTAAAAAATATATTAATGGCATGTATTTAGATGGAGATGTAGCATACATAGATTATCCTAAGATAATTAAAGATAAAGGATTAAATGGATATGGTGGGATAGTAGTACCACAACTTAGTGTAGGTGATAGAATAAGAATTAATACTCCTGATGTTTATAAATATTATGTAGCCGATGATGTTAAAAAAATATATGGATTATATCAAGTTAGAGAAGATTTAAATGCAGGAGGTACAACATTATTTAATTGGAAAGATAATGGAATACCAGAGAAGTTTGTTGATATAGTTAATTCTGATGGTAAAAAGGTATGGAATAGTGATTTTATTCATGTTAAAAAGGGTAATAAGTTTAAATTTAATAGAACATTTACTATATCTAAAATAACTATTGATAGAAATATTAAATATTATCAAATGGATTCTGGATTAGGTAATAAATATAAGTTTTGGGTAGTAGGAACTTATCTTACTCGTGTATAATTTACTTGTATTAGTTTTTCTTTTGTAATATAATATTAGTAGTTTAGAGATAAAAAGGAGATAATATGAAAACAAGAATAATTAGTGCGATAATAGTTATACTACTTAGTATACCAGTATTTTATTATGGTGGAACTTTATATAAAGCTGTATTCTTTCTAATAGCTTTACAAGCATTAAGAGAATTTATTACTGTAAGAGAAAAGAAAAAAGAGTTTCCAAATATTATTAAGTTAATTGCTTATCTTTGTTTAACACTTTTCTATTTTAGTGTAGATATAAATAAGGATATGATGATTAATTTTGATTTTAGAATAATTACATCATTATTACTTGTATTATTCTTTCCAATTATTTTATATAATGATAAAAATAAATATAATATTAATGATTGTTGTTACATGTTAGGTGGAGTACTATTAATTGCATCATCAATGGTACTTGCTAATCTTTATCGTAGTATTGGCCTTAGAGTAATAGTATATCTATTCTTAGTAACAATACTTACAGATACATTTGCGCTTTTCACTGGAATGCTTATAGGTAGACATAAATTACTTGAAAGTGTATCTCCTAAGAAAACTTGGGAAGGATTTATTGGCGGGGCATTAGTTGCAACATTTACAGGCACAGTATTTTATACAACAGTAATAAATACTTCTATACAGTTACCAGTAATAGCTATGTTTACACTATTTTTATCAATAATAGGACAGTTTGGTGATTTATTTTTTTCAGCAATAAAAAGATATTATAAAGTAAAAGATTTCTCTAATCTTATGCCAGGACATGGTGGTGTATTAGATAGATTAGATAGTATAATATTTGTAATACTTGCATTTAGTTTGTTTATGAATTTAATTTAGGAGGGTACAATGGGATTAATAATTACAATATTAGCATTTATATTTATACTTGGAGTAACAGTTACAATCCATGAATTTGGACATTTCTTATTTGCTAAAAAAGCAGGAATATATGTATATGAGTTCTCAATAGGAATGGGACCAAGATTATTTAAGTTTAATCGTAAGAATGATGAAACTGATTATTCAATTAGACTACTTCCAATTGGTGGATATGTACAAATGGCGGGAGAAGATATTGAAGAAGATAAGAGTATTCCAGAAGATAAACAGTTACAATCTAAAACATGGTTACAGAGATTCTTAACTATGGTAGCAGGAGTAATGTTTAACTTCTTACTGGCAATCGTTGTACTATTTATAGTTGCTTTAATTAATGGAGTTACTTTGGATGCAACAAAGATATCAAAAAGTAGTATTAAAGGATTAAAAAAAGGAGATAGAATAGTTAGTGTAGATGGTAAATTTGTTAATAACTATGATAAGTTGGCTTTAGAATTATCAGTTGCTGGTAATCATAAATTTGATATGAAAGTTAAACACTCTGATAATACATACTCAACAGTTACCGTAAAACCAAAAGCGGTATATACTAAAAATAATAAACTAAAAGGGTATACATATGGATTTGAAATAACAGGTAAATATGAACATAGTTTTCTTTCATCAGTTAAGTATGCTTTTACTAAATTCTTTAGTATCGTAGAGCAAATGTTCTTTACTGTTTGGTATTTAATAACAGGTAAAATTAGTTTAAAACTATTGTCAGGCCCAGTAGGAATATTTAGTATAGTTGGTACAGCTGCTAAAACAGGCTTTGTATCAGTATTATCACTACTTGCTTTAATAAGTGTGAATGTAGGATTTATTAACTTACTACCAATACCTGCATTTGATGGAGGACATATATTATTCTTAATAATAGAAAAAATAAAAGGTAGTAAAGTAAATCCTAAAGTAGAAAATACAATACACACTATATTCTTTATATTACTAATGGCATTAATGTTATATATTACATTTAATGATATATTAAGATTAACATAGAAAAATAACGTAACAGTTGTTTTTCTTTTTTAGTATTCATTAAATTACTGTACTTTAAATTCTGATATACAATATTTAAAATACTGTATAAATATATATCCAATTATTAAAAAACGTTTGTTTGACAACGTTAATTTGGGTGTGGTAATGTATTCTTTGTTGGTGATTAGGAGGCAATATATGCAAGATAATTTAATAAAGAATGCTGCAAAAATAGAAGATATGATATATGAGATTAGAGGTAAGTATGTAATGCTAGATTCTGAACTATCTGTAACCAAATGACACGGAATAATATTATAGATATACTTAACTTTGAAAGTGTTTATAAAATTAAAATTGTTTTATCTATATTAAATTAATATTTAAACTGCGTTCTATATTAGTTATAAATATGTAATAGTTAAATATATTATAAAATTATTATTTTGATTAGCAGTAATGGTGTGTGATGTTATAGTCATACATCATTTTTTTTCATGATTAATTGATATTTATAATTTATTGTGATAAACTATTATTAGTTAATAGGAGAGTTAAGAATATGAATAGTAGTGAAAAATTAAGAATTACTGATGCTAATGGGATTGTGAAAGAATATGAGATATTATATGCATTTTATTGGATTAAAACTGATAAGAACTATATTATTTATACTGATAACACTTACAATGAAAAAAATGATTTAAATATTTTTGCTTCAATATATTATCCTAATGATAATACTAAATTTGATAACATTGAAACAGAAGAAGAATGGGAAAAGATAGAAAATATTTTAAAAAGTATATTAGATAGTGATGGTGAAATAAATGAACGAAGATACAACTAGTATAGTAACTAACTTTAGTAATACCGATTATTCTAAAACTATTGATTCTTATGATCCAATAGTGGAAATAAAAAATAATTTTAAAGATTTAATCAAAATAATTAAGGATATTCATTTAAGAAAAGAGGCAAAAGTCGAAAAAATAAAAGATGTATATATGCCACCAGAATTATTTAGTTATTATAGAGGAATTAATTATAAGTATATAATGACTTATGAATTTGGTGAAGAAATAGTTAAATTTGTTGATGTTATGAATAACAATTTTTCTGCATCTAATTTAATCATTTTATATAATAATATTAATGAATTAAAAATTAGAAAATTACATTTAAATGATCAGAAAGAACATTTAAAAAATATTGTTTTTGGAAAAGGAAAAACAAATCAAACTGCAGCCTCTTATAACGAATACTTGAATAGAATAAGTGTATCGGAAAAAGATGCATTAGTAGATTTACCACATGAATTATTTCATATGTCATCGTCATTTTATGACGAAGATAAAAATGTATATTATTCTGGGTTTAGTCAAAGAGCAAGAAGTGATATAAAAACAATTGGCAATGGATTTAATGAAGGTTATACTGAGTTAATGGTTTTTAAATATTTTGGTAAAAAAATATTGAGCAGTGATACTTGTTATAAATATCTGTTTGAAATAGCTAATAATCTTGAAACAATAGTTGGTAAAGATAAGATGGAACACTTTTATCTAACTGCTAACTTAAAGGGATTGGTTGATGAATTAACACAATATGTATCTCATGATGATGTTATGAAGTTTATTGCAGCAACAGATTATTTACTAGAAACTTTAAATAATGGGAAAAAGAAACAAAACGAGAAAGACACAATACTTGAACAATTAAGGTTTGTTAATATATTTATAATAGTGTGTGCGACAAGAAAGACAGTGAAATTACTTTCAGAAAATAAAATTACTGCTGATGAATTAGGAGTTACTGTAAGTAATAATATAGGTGCGCTTCACGATTTTACTATTAGAGGAGAAGAATATAATGCTACACCTACTCCTGAACAAGAGAGAGAAATAATTGTTAATGTTTTAAAAAACTGTGGAATAGGTGCAACTGTTGAAGTAGAACGAAAAGAGCAAAGCAATGTAAAATAAAAGTGACTATAATTATTATTGATTTTTGTACAGAATATGCTAAAAAGCATATTTTTTTAAAAAAATTAACATGAAACATGGTATGATATAAATAAGTATTTAGGTATTGAGGAGTGATTTTGTATGAAAATTAGAAGAGTAAAGAAAGATGATTTTGATGATATTTTGCATTTACAATTACAATTAGAAGATGCAGAAATTAGTTTTGATGCTAATTTGAAATTTCATTGTTATGAAACAACTAAAGGGAAGGAAAAAATTAAAAAAAGGATTAATGATAATAATAATATTTTTTTTGTTGCTGTAAACGAAGAAAATAAAATAATAGGATTTATAGATGGAAAAGTACCAGATGATGAGTGGTGGTATAAGAAAAAAGTAGCATACATAGATTACTTGTGTGTTGATGAAAAAAATAGAAATAATAGAGGAGACTGCTGAAAAAGTTACATCAAGATTGTTGTAAACCAAAGACAACAGTCTTTTTATTTGCTATAATATAGATAAAAGAATATTAGGTTGGTGGTATGATGTTAAAATTAGAAAAGGATAAAGAAATGAGTTTAAGTGAATATAGTAAATTATATGATATATTGATAAGTGGAGATAACTTTTGGAGAAGATTAAATGCTGAAGTAGATTTTTCATTTATAAATGAGGAGATACAGACTAACTATTCAATGGCTATGGGAAGACCTTCTGAATATACTGAAAGAATGTTTAAATTTTTATTACTAAAATCATATTATAATTTATCAGATAGAGATTTAGTAGAACGTGCTAAAACAGATATGACATTTAAGTATTTTTTAGGTTATAATCCAGAAGATACAAAATTAATAGACCCAAGTTTGTTAACTGTTTTTAGGCGTCAAAGATTAAAAAGTAATGAAGATAATTTATTGGATAAATTAATTAAAAAAACTGTGCAAATTGCAATAGAAAAAGGTGTAATTAAAGCCAAGAATAAAATGATTGTTGATTCAACTCATTCTCTATCAATGTTTTCTCACATATCACCTAGAGAAAAATTGATTCAACTTGCGAAGGAATTAAGAAAATCAGTCTATAAAATTGATGAAAGCATGCATGATAAAATGCCTAAAAAAAGGGAAGCATCAGGTATTTTAGAAGATGAAATAGAATATTGTAAAGAGCTTATAGGCTTATTAAATAATGATGAAAGATTTAAAAATGTTCAACATATAAAAGAGCAAATTAATTTACTTGAGGAAACAATTGATGATACTCAAGTCGAATTAGAATACTCAAAAGATCAAGATGCAAAAGTTGGTCATAAAACTGCTGATACTGCATTTTTCGGATATAAAACTCATATATCTGAAACGCCAGAAAGGATAATTACTGCTGCAAAAATAACTAGTGGAGAAAAAAATGACGGAAAGCAATTACAGGACTTGATTGAAAAAACTCAAAGCAATGGAATTGAGGTAGAAGCAATCATTGGTGATGGTGCATATTCAGAATCATATAATTTAGATTATTGTAAAGAAAAAGGTATTAAAAACGCTAGTAAATTAAGTAATGCAGTAACTCATGGAACAAGAAAAGAAGAAGATATTTTAGAATATAATAAAGACGCAGGTATGTACGTTTGTAAAGCTGGACATATGGCAATAAAAAAAGCTAAGCAAGGAAGTAAAGATAATGGTACTCAAGTTGAATGCTATTATTTTGACGTGGAAAAGTGCAAGCATTGTCCATTTAAAGATGGATGTTACAAAGAAGGAGCAAAAACAAAAACATATAGTGTAAAAATAAAAAGTGATACCCATACTGCTCAAATGGATTATATGGAAACGAATGAATTTAAAGAATTATATTCTGAAAGATATAAAATAGAAGCCAAAAATGCTGAATTGAAAAATAATTATGGATATGATAAGGCAACTTCCTACGGAATTGGCGGGATGACCATACAAGGGGCAACTACGCTCTTTTTAGTAAATATGAAAAGAATATTTAAATTAGAAGATGAAAAAACAAGAAAATAGGATAATCAATTCTATTGTTTTCCTAATTATTCTATATATAGTAACAAAAAAATCGATATAGCAATCAAATGGTTAACAATATCGATTTTCATTATTAGACTTTTTCAGCAGCCTCATAATAGAGTTGCTACAGTTCTTTTAAATGAATTTGAAAAAAAAGCAAAAGAAAAGGAAGCTAAATATATTAGGTTGCTTGCATTTCCAAAAAATAAACCTGCCATAAATTTTTATAAAAAGCTGTGTTCAACTTTATGACTGATGGAGCAAAAAGTGTGATATAATAGATATAGCCAAACAAAATATGTAGGAAGGAAGATATCCTTAATCAGTTAGTCTCTCTACTTATTTTGTTTGGCGATAAAGTAATATTGATTGGGACTAACTGATTAAGGATATTTTTGGTAGTATGAAAATAGAAGAATTAATCAAAGATTTAGATCCAGTTACAATTATTGAGTTTAAAAACTATGTTATTGAAAATTTAGGTGAGCTCTGTAAAATTAAAAATTCAAATTCTAAAATTATTTCTAATCATAGATGTGATGAAGTAATTTGCAAACATTGCAAAGTTAAAATGAATAAAAATGGTAAAACAAAAAATGAAGTGCAAAAATATATTTGTAAGCATTGTGGTTATACTTGCTCTGAAACTACAGACACAATAGTTGCTCATAGTCATTTATCATTTGATGTATGGAGTAATGTCATTGATAATTTGTTAGATGGATTTAGTATAAGAAGAATTGCAGAAGAAAATAATATTTCCATTTGTACATCCTTTAGATTAAGGCATAAAATTTTATTAGCTCTTAAAAAATATGTTCAAAGTATTAAATTACAAGGGAATACTCAGTCTGATGAAAAGTATTTTAGTATAAATCTTAAAGGAACTAAACCTAATAATATGCCTAGATTTTCTAAGAAAAGAAAATCTACTAGTTCACCATATCGTGGAATTAGTCATCATAAAGTTTGTACAGTTTCATCGATAGATGAGAATGATAATTTGGTTTTAAAAATTGTTGGATTAGGAAGATGCACTACAGAAATGTTAGAAAATGCACTTAGTGATAAAGTAACCAATGTAAATAATTTCAATACTGATAGTGCGAGCGCATATAGAAAATTTTGTAAAAATCATAGTATTAAATTGAATGCAATTCCATCAGGCAAACATAGTAATGGTGAGATAAATATATCTAAAATAAATGGAATACATTCTCAACTAGAAACCTGGCTATCAAGATTTAGAGGTGTATCTATTAGACATCTACAAGAATACTTAGATTGGTTTGTTTTTATTTTTACTATGAAAAGAAAATTCAGTTTAACTAGAGTTAAAACTGAATCATATAATACAGTTATAGTAGATAATAATTATATAAAATCTAAGGATATATTTAAAATACCATTACCAATTGATCTTAAAGTAGCATATTCTGAGTATTCGCGTCAGTCATAAAGTTGAACACAGCTTTATAAAAAAAATGGATTTAGTGAATATTCTACATATTATAATAAACAATTATTATAAATTATAGAATTTGAGACTGTTATTAACTTAAGTGGGTGATAGTATGGAAAGAATAAGTGTTAGAAGATTTAAAATTGGTGATGAAAAAGAAATAGTAAATTTGATTAGGAGTGCCAGAAGAAAGGCTAATATAAGAGATTATAGTGATGAGTTAATTGAAGAATTATGTAATGAAATTAATGAAGATATAATAATTGAAAGAGGAATAAAATATCATACATATGTGGTTCTTTGTGGTAATAAGATAATTGGTGTCGGCTCTGTTTCAAAATATTTAGATAAAGAGGATGAGGTTCAATTCCATAACATCTATGTTTTACCAGAATGTCAAGGAAAGGGTATTGGTAAAATAATTATTAAATGCTTAGAAGATGATGAATACTGTAAGAATGCTAAAAAAATACATATCTTCTCATCTATAACTGCTATGGAGTTTTATAGGCACATGGGATATAGTTTTACAAAAAATGGTTATATTGTAGATAGTGATGGGGAATATAAATTAGAAAAGAATTTTGATGGTGACAATAATCATAATGCTATCCAGTATGATATGAGACCATATATAGATAACGGATATCATAGATATAAAGATTTTATTTTAAGTGTGTATGAAAAATGTAATCTAAAAACATTAAATATTAATAATCTTATTCTGAATGATAAAAACATGTGGATTATTAGGTTAGATGGTACTGATATAGGGTTTTATAGTGGAGAGAATTTAAATAGTGGTAATTACAGAATAAATGCTATTTTTATATTACCAGAATTTCAAAATAGAGGAATTGGATCACGTATCATAAATGATGTTATTCGTTTGCACAAAAATCAAAATATACAAATTGAAATTCCTAAAATTATTGATATAGAAAAGTATTTATTAAAATTTGATTTTGTAGTAGTAGAAATAACGAAAAAAACATATAAAATGTTTAGAGATAAAAAAAATTTAGGAGATTATGAATGAAAAGGCAATTGACAATTATCTATCTATATGAGTTTTTATCAACTTTCATTCTATTTTATATTTGTGATACTTTATATTATTTAGAAAGTGGTATTACATCAAGTGGATATATTTTTTTTGTTGCTATATCATTTTTTATACAATTATTACTAGAAATACCATCTGGTATAATTGCAGATAAGTATGATAAAAAAACAATATTGTTAGTATCGGAATTATTATTTATTATCTCAACCGTTATCTTTATTTATCTAAGAGCATACAATTGGTTTATAATTGCAATTATAATTAAATCAATAAGTGCATGTCTTACAACAGGAATTATAAATTCAATGTTATATGAAATAGATAATAGAAAATTTAATAAGTTGTTATTTTTTAAGCAATTATCTTTTAATATGTCATATATGCTTGCGATGATAATAGGTGGCTACATTGGTTCCAAATATGGACTTATCTACACATATAAATTAACTTTAATTCCTGCATGTATTAATTTAATTGTAATATGTTTATTAAAAAGTAATAAATGTTATAATAAAGAAAAGAAGAATAATGTATTAAAGAATGCAATTACGGAGATTAAATGTAATAAGCAATTATTAGATTTAATATTTACTTCAACCATAATATTTTCAAGCATTAAACTTTTAGAAGAAAGCCATCCAGAGTATTCATCTAATATTGGAATATCTGTGTTTGTTATTGGTATATATACCTCATTAATACTTTTGTTTTGTATATTTGGAAATTTTCTTGGAGTTAAGTTTGGAAAAAAGAATAAAGAATTTATACTAAAATATAATTCTTTATTTGTAGGTGTTATCCTATTAATAATAGGAATAGTTAATAATTTATCTGGTATTTTATTTATACTTCTTATTTATTTGTTTTCAGAGAGTTATGATAATGTATACATATCTGAATTACATAATAATATTTCTTCAAAATCTAGAGTTACTGTTGAATCTATACAGTCAATGATAATATGTTTTGTAGGCATAATATTTAGCATTTTTATTAGTGTTTTATTGAAATATATGCATGTACATCAATCATATATAGTATTAGGTTCTGTATGTGTAATTTATAGTTTGATTAGATTTGGGATGATATCACTTAATAAATTTAAACTAAATAAAAAGTGAGGTATAGTTATGGATAAAAATAGTATTATTGATAAGACAACATTTGAAGTATGTACACATGCAGAAGATCATCCAAATGTATTTGTATGTGATAAAGCAATTGCACCAGTCGTTGCTTTATTAAACAAAAAAGGATATAAGACATTTTCTAGTTGTTCTGGTCATTATAGAATAGAGTTTTATGAGTATTTAGATGAAGATATAATTAATTTGGAAAAGTATAAAAATAATAAGAGAATTATTATTAAAAAGGTTAAAGATAATAGTTTTGATTATTGGAAAGAAGTTGATAAAACATTACTCTATATATTATTTAGAGAAAAATATGACTTTGATAATTTACCATATGGTTTTACTTTAAATATTAATAATGGATTAGATTTTCCAAGAACGTGTATTGAATGTGAAATTAGTTATTATAATGAATCAAATGAACATAAATCAATGAATGATGTTTTAAATGAAATAGATAATAAGTGTAAATTATTAAAAGAATGGGTAGATAATTTACCTAATCAAAAATAAGTATCAAACAACTTGCGATTATGGTTATACAAAATTTACTCAAATTTTACCCAATAATTACCCAAAATTTACCCAATTCATGCACTAGTATTTACTATGTCAAGGGTGTATAATGGGTATAATATTTATTTAATTGAAAACATCAATTGATTCAGCCAAAAAATGTGCATTAGAATATTGATAAAATATACAAATTATATTATAATAACAATCAAATCAAAAGGAGTATTATGCGTTATATAGATGAAAAAGGGAAGAAGATAGAAATCAATATTAATGATTTTCAATTTTTTGATAATGGTGCTTGTGGAGAAATATATTACAATAATGATAAAGATATAATTTTAAAAAAGTATTATTCATATACTACCTTATCAGATAGATTAGACGTAAATGTATTTGATGTATTAAAACAAATAAATCACCCGAACTTTATAAAACTGTATAAGTTATTTTTTGACTTTAATAATTATTCTTCACCAAAAGAACAACCTATAGATATATACACTGCAAAGTATTACCAAAAAGAAGATATTACGCCTGCTTTTGTTAATAAAGATTATCTTTTGGATAATTTTAATAGTATAGAGAGATTATTTGAGATTTTCTCTAATGCAAACATAAAGGTCTATGATGTTAAACCTCAAAATACGGTTTTTACAAAAGAATTAATTATCATAATTGATCCTGATTATTATAAGATAAGTAAAGATGGGATAAAAGATATTAAAATTTGGAATAAAAAAAATTTGTTTGCGCTTTTTAAACAATTATTATTATATGGATTAGATTGTGAAGATTGGGGAAAAATGATTAATTGGCTTTACAATAATATAAATGCAAATGAAGTAACTGAAAATACAGATTTAGCGTGCGAATTATCTAAAAAACTACAATATATAAAAAAACCAATAGATGTTATTAGAAAGTAAGTGATATTATGTCAGTACAGTATTATGAACCAATTATGGATAAAATTGAAAAAGAAGAGTATAAGTCATTTGTTGGATATATTAATCTTAGAGAACAATTAATTGATTATTCTACATTAATAGGACGTCAAAGTCATTGTACAAATAGAAATCCAGCATCTTACGTGTATTTACGATTTATTAGTTTTCTTGTTAAAGGTTATAGTCCAGATGAATTAAAATATTTTTGGGATGAAGAACAAAGATTATATAAAAATAATAAAACGGAAGGTTATGATTATGTTGTCAAAAGAGGTTATGATTATTATCATAGACATAATATATATAGTTATGAATCTTTTTTATCTGAATTAAATACTTGTTATAATGAAAGACAAGAAATAATTAAAGAGCAAATAAATTCTCAAGAACCTTTTTGGAAAATGCACGTATATGAAAATTTGCAAAATGATATAATTTCATTCTTTAAACATGCATATTCAAATGATGATTTTTTTGAAGCAATTGATAGAGTATTACAAATACAGTGTTTTGATAGTTTTGAAGAAATATATAAAAAAGAAATGGACGAAATAGATAGAGTTCATGAAAAGTATCCTTATAAGAGTACAAGCAGAGATTTTTATGAAAATTATGTAAAAGTTGAATTAATGAGTCATTTTAAAGATATAATGGTACAATATTTAGGATATGATTCAATTGAAAGAAGATTAAAATTAAATCCTGATAAAAGTGATATGTTTAAAGTCATAACTACTTCTTGTACTAACACAAATGAGAGATTTTATAACTGGATTTTGATGGATTGGGATATTCATAGAATTTATAAAATGTATTGGAACGAAGATGAAAAAAGATTTATTAAGGAAAATCCTATATCTAATTATTATCAAACAGAAAAAGAAGAAATATTAGGTAAAGAAATTGAATCTATTAAAAGAGAAGTACCTAAACAATATAGAAAAGATTATTTTAGAAAATAATTAGATGTCTAAAATTTTAGTATTGAATTAATATGATACAACTTAAAAAATATAATTTTATAGTTTAAGAAAGGCGGAGATTGTGAACATGAAAAAATTATTTAAAAGTATTAATGAAATTTTAGAAAGTGAAGCTGGATTATCACAGATGAATTTGAAGGAAGATGAAAGAGTAGAAAATATAGTAGATAATCGCTATGATTTATTATGCAAAGAAATTGAATCATATAAAGATAAAAACAATGAATTTTATACAAGACTAATTAGTATCTTGTCAGAATATATTAATAAACTATACGATCGAAGAATAGAATCTGATTGTCGTGATGTATTTGATAAAGATTTTAATATTATTGAACAAAACTATGAAGAATATGATTTTTATGTTAAGTTTAATATTGAACGTCAAAATAAGGAATTGTGCTCTAAATTATTTGATTATATTTGTAATTTATTACGTAGCAATACTGATGTTAAGTTAAGCGTTGATATATTAAAGCAACTGCTAAACCGTAATCCAAAATTATTTGATTTATCAGTAGATAAAGATTATATATATAGAAATTTTGATTATAAAAGACTATGTAATATCTTGCGAGAAAATAATACATTAGATAAGTCTAATATTAGTATTAATGAAACGTATCAATTGCTTGTAGATACATATCAACTTAATAATTATGGAGTATTTGGTACTATAATTTCTAAGGAACAATTTAAAAAAAATCATAGTGCAATAGATGAAATATTAAAAAAGTGCAATGCAAAATTTTTTGCTGAAATATCTCAAATTATTGTAGATAAATTAGATGAAAAGTATGATAGATTTTTAATAATAAAACAGCGAGCAACAAATAATAATAATTTTGGTGAAAGAGTTATTAAAGAAATGTTAAGTTCATCAGCTAAAACTAGTAAATATCAATTAATACATCAATTATTAACAGACGACGAAATTAATATTGATTATAATTATTTTGTAGGAGATTATTATGGACATGCTGATTTAAAGGATGTAATTGCACTTTCACGTAATAGATTAATTGTTAATGATCTTTTAAGTAAAAAAGAAAATATTGATAATTTTTATTCGCATGGTGAAACATACATTACTCTTTATGAGTTATATGCAATTATTGGTAAATATGAAGAAGCGTTAAATAAATTTAACTCAATATATAATTATTCAGGAGCTTATACAGAAGATTATGATGATGACTTCAATAGAAGAGGCTACACATATGCGGGTTTAACTTATGAAGATACTCTTACACAGTTTATTAAAAGCATTTGTAAATCATTTAAAAATGACAAAATTGATTATAATTATCAAAAAAATATGTTATATAAAATATTAAATAATGATAAAACTAAATATATTAATTTAAATGATATTATTCCTATTATTAAAGATATTATTCAGAATGATGACTTGAATTTATTGTTAGATATTTTATATAAAAAATATAAAAATAATAGTATAGGCTTTATTAATTATAGTGAAAATTTTAATAGTGATGGTATGTTTGATTACTATATTATTAAGTTAGAAACAGAGGAAAAAGTAAAAGAAATAATTAATGGTGTAAAAGAAGAAAAAGGTAAAGTTTTTACTTTAAAAAAATAGTGGTTGTGTTTATAGCATAAAAATATATTAGCGTAAATTTAGAGAGGAGATTTTATTTATGACAATAGAAACAACAGAAACAATTAACCTTATAGAAATTGATAATTTAAGAAGATGGGCTGAATATATGCCTGAATGTTTTACTGCTAAATTAGAAAATCAAAAGTATAGAGAAATGTTAATATCTGATAGATTAATTATTCATAAGATTAATACACTATACTCATTTATTGAAAATATTACTGGTAGCAAGATTGACTTAGAAAATGAAAATTTTCATATAGGTGCGCTTAGTCCAGAACAACATGAAGAATATATAAAATTAGTTAAAGTACCTAGTTTATGTATCAAAACATATGCAGATTTAAAACTATCTGATGAAGAAAAAGAACATTGCTATTATTATTTAGAAAAATGTACTAAAGATAATTCATTTGATATTGATAAAGAAGTTGATAATATTGATAATTATTTTTTAAAATCTTATATCAAATATCTTCTTATAAATCATCCAAAATCAGATTATATATCTTCAACTAAAAATATATCTGAAAATGTTGTAAGAGCAGAAAAAAAATTAACAAAAAGATTTAAGCAAATTGAAAATGCTGAAATTCGTGCATGGCGAAATTCAAGAAAAAGATTCTATAATTAACAATAATTTGAAATTAAGAATGTGAAAGATAAAAAATAGGCATTAGAATAGATTTAAAATAAAAAGCAAAATAAAATTGCTTATTAATTAATCGTACAAAATTCAGACAAGATTTAGACAAAAATCGTACAAGTTTTCCACTAGAGATTGGACTGTCAAGTGGTTATAATATGTATAATATGGCAACAAGTGAAGGAAAGAAACTAAAATCTTTCCTTTTTTCGTGTGTTAATTTAAATATTAAAAGTAGCCACTATAAAAAATAATTATGATAATTAGTGGTCATGTTAGTAGCTACTGTATTTGTTGTAATTAAAGGAATAATTGAGTGTTAAGAAGTCATGATTAATGTTAAAGTGGTCATTTTTGCACGTGCAAAAATAGAAGTGACACCCACTTTTTCCCTTGGCTTACAAGGGAAAACTCAAAAAGTGGTGGCATTCATCTTATGCTCATTAGAAGATGTAAAGAAATTTAAGAAAATTTATGTGAAAAGTGGCTACTTTTAAAACTTAGTGAAGGAGGTGATGTTTATGATTGTTTGTTAAATTATATGGTTATTTAGATTGGAGGTGATATTTGTGAAACAGAAATTAACAATTAGATTAGATGAAGATGTTTATCAAAAATTATATTTTTATGCAAAAGAAAGGAAAATATCAGTTAATAAGTTAGTTGCATCTATGATTGATAGATGTATTGATGTACCTAGAGATGTTGATTTCTTTGGTAATGTTATTAAGTATTTAAAATCATTAGATAATAAAATAGAAACTATATCTAAAAGACAGTATCTACATTTTAAAGTATCTAAACAACATTTTGCTAACTTTGGATATTTATCTAATGCAGCTATTGATGAAGACAAATGTTTAAATCAATTATTAAATCCTAATAGAAATTTTTATGATTAGGATGGTAATAAAACTTTTTTAATTTTTTTGCAAAAAACTCTTGCAAAATTTCTTTCTTTAAGTGATAAATAGAACGAATTAAAAATGCCATTAAACATATCTCATTTAAATGGTGTTTAATGTGAGGTTGAGGTTTAGAGAGTTATAAGGGTAAAAATTCAAAGACTCTTAAAATGGCTTTAATTCGCTATATATGAAGGGAGATGATTTATGTATAAGGGATATGTGATCAATTATCGATTAATGGATTATGTTAAAGATATGATTCAAAGATATATTGAATCATCAATAGAACATAGACCTAATGAACTCAAGATACTACTTGCTATTAATGATTTAATGAATGTAGTTGATACAAGTAAATTTGATGATGATGGTTTAGGTATGATTGATGAAAGTGTAATTGATATGATGTTAAAAGAAGTTAAAGAAATTTTGTAAGGAGGATAAATTATGTATATAACAGATGCAACAGAAAAGACAAGAATGGTTATGGATGAGGTTTTATTAAAACTATCAGATGAATCAAAAATGAAATTATTACTTTATTTGTTTAGTGAGTTAAATCATAATCAAATAAATAGTAAGAATGAGATTAATCCTGATTTAGTAGAAGATGATGATATGATTATCTTTAATCTTGAGATATTAGGTTTTAGTATTCAAGAAGTGGAGCTGTTTTTAAGATATAATGTAGAATTATATAATTACATTACTGTCCAATTAAAAAACAAGGAATCTAAAATATTTTTAGATAATGGATATGTAGTTGGATTAGATTATTCACCATTAGAAAGTGCGACTATTCATATGTTTGAAAAGTTATCATTCGTTGAGGAAATAGATTTTATTGCTGAAATAATGATTAGATATGATAATAGAACATATTTTAAAGATTGCATAACCGAAGTAGGTTTTACAGAAGATTTAACAGGTTTTGATATTGCAAGAAGAATTATGGAATTTAAGAAAAAATATGTTGATAAGGAATGTTAATGCATTCTTTTTTGAATAATAGTTTATGCCGAGAAAATCCATTGTTGTAGGCTGAACTTATTCGTAATACTATAAGTCAGTTTCCATTCAAATAATGGAAACTGGCATAGACATAAAAGAATAAGATCAGGGTTCCTGCAACAATGGAGGAATTGGAATAAAATGATGGAATTAATAAAGGAGTTTGAGATAGGTGTTAAAGATAAAATAATTAAATATACAAATAAAAGATTAAATTAAGGGGTTATCAAATAACAAATAATGATATATAATGTTTTTGGAACGCAGACAAGTTCAATTAATGATTAGAAAGAGAGGTATTAAATGGCACAAGTTGAGATTATTGCTGCTAATCTCAAACAAAATAAAATTAATTCTGTTAAAAATAATATAAAGAGGGTTTGTGCTTATGCAAGAGTAAGTACAGATTCAGAAGAACAATTAACTAGTTATTCTTCACAAATAAAACATTATTCTGAAATGATAAAATCAAATCCTGATTGGGAATTTGTTGAAGTTTACGCAGATGAGGGTATTTCAGGTACTCAAATAAAGAAAAGAACAGGCTTTAAAAGAATGATTGATGATGCATTAAAGGGTAAAATTGATATTATTATTGCAAAGTCCATATCTAGATTTGCGCGTAATACGCTTGATACTTTAAAAGTTGTAAGAGAACTTAGAGAACATAAAGTAGATGTATATTTTGAAAAAGAAAATATTCATACACTTAATTTAGATAGCGAGATATTCTTAACTTTATATAGTGCATTTGCTCAAGCAGAAAGTGAATCAACATCTATGAATGTTAAGATGGGTTTAAATGCTAAAATGAAACGAGGAGAACCCGTTGGTAATCAAAACTGTTATGGTTATATTTGGAATAATCAAACAAAAGAGTTAGAAATTAATGAAATACAAGCAGAAATTGTAAGACTAATCTTTGACTTATATGTTAAAGGAGTTGGAGGAAGAACTATTGCTCACAGATTAAATGATAAAGATATTCCTACGTACTTTAACAAAAGATGGAGTCAAGGAACAATTAGTAGAATAATTAAAAATGAAAAGTATGTTGGTGATTTGCTCGGGCAAAAATATTATGTTCTTGATCCTTTATCACATAAAAGAAGTTTAAATTATGGAGAGAAAGAACAATACTATGTAAAAGATCATCATAAAGGGATAATTGATAGAGATACTTGGGATAAGGCTCAAGAAATACTAAATAAGAGAAACAATAATAAAAAAGAAAATGGTCGAGTACACAAAACTATTTATAGTTTAAAATATGATTTTAGTAGTAAAATAGTATGTGGTCATTGTAATTCTACTTATGTTAGAAGACAAGGGACTAAAAGGAAAGATGGAACGGCTCCTGTTTATTGGAAATGTTATCAACAGGTTGATGAAAAAAGATATTGTGAAAAATCAAAGTTTATTCGAGATGATGTTTTAAAAGATATGTTTGTTGAACTATACAATTTAATTGTTAAAGATAAACATAAAACCAAAGAAAAACTATTAGAGGCAATTAAAGATACTTTAAAAAATGACAATTATAAAAAAGATATTGATAAATATAGATTGGAATTAGATAAGTTAAATATTAAATTATCTAAACTAGTAGATATGAAACTAGAGGAAGTTATTGATAAAGATGCTTATATTAAAAAGGAAAAAGAATTAAAAACTCGAATAGATGATTTAAACGAAAGAATAGTAAATCTTCAAAATCAAAAGAATACAAATGATATTGTGGTTAAACGAATCAAAGAAATAGAAAAGATACTCAATCAACCAACAGTTATTAAGGAATTTGATAAAAGAACATTCGATAGTATTGTTGAAAGAATTGTAATAGGTGAAGATGGTAATGATGAAAAAGTTATAAGATTTATCTTAAAGACAGGAATTGAGTATAAGTGCAAAGAAAATATCAGAATTGATACAAGCGTGTCATTTGGTAACTACAAGAGATTTAGCTGTTCTTTATGGATGTAAAAATGGTACAAAATCAATTAATCTAGCAGTAAAAAGACATATTAATAGATTTCCAGAAAGATTTATGTTTAGGTTGACTGAAGAAGAGTGTGAGTCAATTTCAAGGTTTCAAATTGAAACCTTGAAGGGAAGAGGATATAATATCAAGTATTTACCATATGCATTTACAGAACAAGGAGCAGCTATGCTATCTGCTGTTTTAAGAACAGATGTGGCTGAAGAAATGAGTATAAGAATAATGGATGCATTTGTTAAAATGAGACATTACTTATTAAATACAGTAGGAGAAAACAAGTATATAAAAGATATGTTGTTAAAACATGATAATGAAATTTCAGAAAATAGTAATAATATTAAACTATTACAAGAATCATTTGATAAGTTAGAGCAAGATAAAGAAATAGATGAAATATATTTTAATGGTAAAGAATATGATGCATATTCTAAAGTTTTAGATATATTTGCTGATACTAAAGAAGAATTAATTGTAGTAGATAGATATACTGATAAGACATTTCTAGATATGATTAGAAATTTAGAGTGTAAAGTATTTTTAATTACTAGTAAGAAGAGTAAACTAACTAAATTAGATATAGAGAAGTATAACGGGGATTATAATAATCTAACTATTTATTATGATGATACATTCCATGATAGATATTTTATAATAGATAGAGATAAGTTTTACCATTCAGGCAATTCCATTAATCATATAGGATATAGAAAATCAGGAATAGACTTATTACACGATCTTAGTATTAAGAGAGTATTAATTAATGATATTAATAAAATAATAGAGCGTAATATAAATGAATGAAGTTGTAATAAAGAATGATGCAAAAATAGAAGATATGATATATGGGATTAGAGATAAGTATGTGATGCTTGATTCTGATTTAGCAATTCTTTATGAATGTACTAATGGTACAAAAGATATTAATAAAGCAGTAAAGAGAAATATAGAAAGATTTCCAAATGATTTTTATTTTCAATTAACAGAAGAAGAGTATAGTTCTTTAAGGTTCCAATTTGGAACCTTAAAGAGTGGTCGTGGAGAACATAAGAAATATTTACCATATGCATTTACAGAACAAGGAGTGGCTATGCTTGCAACTGTACTTAGAACTAAAGTAGCTTCTGAGATGAGTGTAAGTATAATGCGGGCATTTGTAAAGATGAGGCATTACTTACTTAATACTATAGGAGAGAATAAGTATATAAAAGATATGTTATTAAAACAAGATAATGAAATTTCAGAAAATAGTAATAATATTAAACTATTGCAAGAATCATTTGATAAGTTAGAGCAAGATAAAGAAATAGATGAAATATATTTTAATGGTAAAGAATATGATGCATATTCTAAAGTATTAGATATATTTAGGAAAGCTACGAATGAATGTTAAAATTATTTAGAAAACAAGGTAAAACAGTTATACTAAATATACACAAATAATTAACTTTTGTGAATAAATAGTCTAAAATGAAATTTGGTGATGTTATGTTGTATTTTCATAAAGAACTAAAAGATAAGTTAAAATCTGATTATCAGATACAGAAAGCAGTAATGAATAAAGATTACTATAAAATTGAAACTGGATTGTATTCGGATGTAGAATTTGTCAATCCGTTAGAAATTATTTGTAAGAAGTATCCAAATGCGATTTTCACAATGAATAGTGCATATTATTATTATGATTTAACTGATGTAATACCTGATTATTTTTATTTAGCAACTAAAAGATCTGATAGTAGAATTAATGATATTAATATTAAACAATTATTTATACCTAACGATTTATTTGATTTTGGCAAAACTGAAATTGAAATTGAAAATATTAAAATAAATATTTATGACGAAGAAAGAATGTTAGTTGAATTAATCAGAAAAAGGAATATAGTACCTTTTGATTACTATAAAGAAATAATTTCTAATTATAGAAAAAAGTCTGATAAATTGGATATATATAAACTTCAAGAATATATATCTTATTATAAAAATGAATTAACTTTATATGATACTTTAATGCGTGAGGTGTTTTAGTGAATTTAGAAAAGTTAAGAAAAAAATATATTGATGGTGGGTACAATTTAGCTAATGCATCAGCAAAGATATGTCAAGATATAATTCTAAATAAAATTTTTAAAAGTGATATGAGAAAAATGTGACAATTAAAGGTGGAGTTGTGATGTATGCTTTATCAAACGATAGAAGACGTGCAACTAGAGATTTGAATTTAGATTTTATAAAATACTCGCTTGAAGATAATGCTATTAAAAATTTTATTGATAAGCTAAATTTAGTAGATGATGGTATTAAAATTTTAATTGATGGAGAAATAAAAGAATTACATTATCAAGATTATAAAGGTAAAAGAATTAATGTTACACTAAAAGATGAAAATAATTTTTCAGTATCAGCAAAACTTGATGTAGGAGTGCATAAAAATCTGGATATTAAGCAAGATGAATTTTGTTTTAATCTAGATACAATTAATGAAAGAGCTACTTTGATTATGAATTCAAAGGAGCAAATTATATGTGAAAAACTAAAATCATTATTAAGGTTTGGTATAAGAACAACTAGGTATAAGGATATATTTGATATATATTATTTAATTAACAATACTGATATAAATAAAGGTTTTTTATTAAAAATTTTAAAATTGTTGATTATTGATGATGAAACAATGAGAGAAAAAAGTATTATTGATATAAAGACTAATTTAGAAGTAATATTAAATAATAGTATTTTTAAACGAAATTTAGCAACTGCAAGAAATAACTGGCTTGAAATACCCTCTAATGACGTTATTAAAAATATTTTGGATTATTTGTTATCACTAGAATTAATTGAGGTATAGACTGATGAATATTGAAGAGATAAGAAATCAGATTTATAGTAAAAAGTTGTTAATTAAAAAAAATAGAAAGTGAAATAAATGAATTATAACAGAAATTGAATGAAATTAATGAAAACGAAAATATAAAAAAGATTAGTCTAGATGAAAAAGTTTCTGTATTTATGGATTATTTTAAATGCCGCGATGATGTTTATCCTTGCTTATCAATTAATAAAGATAATAAGTATTATCAACCAGCATGTAAAAATGAATGGCGACAAGGTGTTTGTAATAAAACCATGGGTAAAAATGTAAAAACTGTAAATATAGAGAGAATATACCTCTAACAAAAGATATAATATATAAACATTTATGTAATGATAAAACAATAGGAGTATATCCAATGCTCTCTGATTATACTTGCTATTTCTTAACATTTGATTTTGATGACAAAAATAATGATAAGAAAATAAAAAGTGATGTATTAGCTCTAGTTAGTGTCTGTGATGAATACAATGTCCCATTAGTTTTATAACTAGGAAATGCAACATGAAAAATTGTCCTGTGATAAGGTATTTCATAATAGATAGAGATAAGTTTTACCACTCAGGCAATTCCGTTAATCATATTGGATATAGAAAATCAGGAATAGACTTATTACACGATCTTAGTATTAAGAGAGTATTAATTAATGATATTAATAAAATAATAGAGCGTAATATAAATGAGTAAAGTTGCAATAGAAGATACTAAAAACATGATAATGAAAGAATGCTTTGAAAATCTAGAAACAACATCAGTACTTTATATATAGTATTTGTTGATAAGGTTTAAATCAACGCAGTTGGTAAGAAAGATGTAGTTAAAATCATAAAAAATCAAACATTGATTTAATGAACAATGCTAAAATATTAATTTTAATAGATAGTCAAAAAACGACTATCTTTTTTACATAATCTGACAATAAAATGCAGCATTTTTAGCAAAAAAAAAACTTTCAAATTTGCAAAAAAAGTATTTACATCCACGAAAATTCGTGGTATGATGTACCTAGGCTAGAGGTAGTTCTAAAATAAACACCTTAGTCGACAGTTTTCTCATTGTAATAGAAAGAGAGGTTGATGATATGAGAAATAATAGAAAAGTTAGAGGATTTACTCTAATCGAGTTGATTGCTGTACTCGTAATTATGGCAATAATCGCATTAATTGTTACTCCGTTAGTAATGTCAATTATTAGAAAGGCACGTATTTCTGCAGATAAAAGAAGTGTAGATGCATATGGTAGAAGCATAGAATTAGCAATCGCAGGATATTTACTAGATACAGGTAAATTTCCAACTGAAGTATCACAACTAACAATTGAATACTCAGGTAGTCAAGTAGTATGTGAAACAACACAAATCAATACTGATTCATCAGTATACTTAGCAGGATGTACAGTTGCCGGAAGAAATGTAGATAATTATACTTATGGTAGTGATAAGTCCCCAACATACACTGCATATACTGTAGGAGATCAAGTTACATATAATAATGTAGATTATTATGTAATAAAAGATTCAGGAGCAAAAGAATCTACAGTAACACTTTTAAAGGCAGAACCATTAAAGGTTGCAGAAGTAAACCGGTACGGTGCAGGGCATGTAAATATGAATGTACCATCAAGTGAATCATATTACCAAACTGCATATGATAGTAATGGCTATGGAGGAATGCAATATTATAGTAGCTCAACATGTGGATATAATGGCTCTAGTTGGGTAGAAACTGGATGTAAGACTGATTATGCATCAAGTGAGATTAAATATGTAGTAGATGCATGGAAAACTGCAAAAGCTCCAGCAGCAACAGAAGTAAGATTAATTTCTAAAGATGAGATTGAAACCGAAAGAAAAGAATATGATCCTTGTGGTGGATGTGGCGCAGTGGCTACAGGAGATGTTGCAAAATATGACTGGATATATAACAATAATTACTGGTATTGGACAAATACTCCATATACTGATTCGTCTTCCCGTGTTTGGAGCGTGGGCAGCGGTGGCGGACTTGGATCGCGTTCCGTCGGCAGCGGCAACCGCTACGGCGTTGTCCGCCCAGTTATAACAATCTCTAAATCTAATATCTCTAGCACAGGAAATTAGATTGTTGGTCTAAATGCTCTTGTTGGTTTTGAAAGAGGTATAGAGTGAATAGATAATGCAATGATTTGTGGAACAAATCATTGGAATAGGCAAATAGCGGAGCGTAATTTGCCGTATAAAGCGAACGATGGCATCGAAGATGCGTGAGTGAGCATGCGATTAAATGCGATTAGAGTAGTGAAATAGTGTGATAAAATCATCATGCTGTTTCTTTATTTTTCATTGAAAGAAGGTGTTAGTAATAGATATAATGTAGTTTGTTGTAGGTTGTATGATGTATGTTGTAATTATTATATGATTTATGATGGAGGAATTATGTTATGTTAGAGAAATATATTAAGTTAAAGGAGAAGTATCCTAAGTCTTTAATAATAATTAAGGCAGGTAATTTCTATGATTGTTTAAATGATGATGCAATTATCATTAATAAATTATTTAATTATAAGATTAAGGAGTTAAGTAAATATATTAGAGTAGGTTTTCCATTAACTAGTTTGAATAGAGTAAGAACAATACTAACTAAATATGAGATTAATTACATTACTGTTGATAATAATGATATTACATATTCTAAGTTTATTAGAAATAATTATTCTAAGTATTGTTGTAATGATTATTTTATTGTTAAAAATAAGATTAATAGTATTAATGATATATTAAATAATAATATATTAAATCCTAGTATTAATAGTATTATAAGTAGTATTGAAGGTATTATATGCAAGATAAGTTAATTATATCTATTAAGATAAAGAAGACTATTGAGTTGGTTAGAAAGACTACTTCTAACTATTCTCATGAATATAAATTCTTAAAGGATAATATTATGAATACTTTTTATGATTTACTTAAATTAACTTATAAAGCAAATATATGTAAAGATATTAATGTTAAGAAAGATATTGTTGTAGATATTAAAATGATTGAGTATTATATTAAGGTTAGTTGTGATTATCAATTAATTAGTTATAAGAAGTTTAAACGTATTGGGGATTATTTACTTGAGATTAATAAGATGGTTTATAGTTGGATGAATTATGAAGAGAATAGGTAATTTATATAGTAAGATAACTGATATTAAGAACATTAAAGAGATGTATGATAAGAAGATTAAGGTTAATACTAAGAATAAGGGTAAGATAGAAAGATTTGATGAACATTATACATCTAATATGTCTAGGATTAAGTATATGTTAGATAATAAGATATATAAACCTTATAAGTATAATATATTCTTAGTTAGAGAACCTAAAGTAAGACTTATTATGGCCCAGTCTATTACTGATAAGATAGTTAATCACTTAGTTAGTAAATATTTCTTAGTAGATGTATTTGAACCAATGTTAATTGATAATAATATCGCAACTAGGATTGGTAAAGGTACTCATATTGGTATTAAGAAGGTAAAAGAGTGTTTAAGAAAGAATATAAATAAAGATTTATATATATTAAAATTTGATATAAAGAAATATTTCTTTAATTTAGATCATGATATTCTGAAGAATATCATCAGATCTAAAATTAAAGATAGGGATGCAATTAATATATTAGATACTATTATTGATTCTACTAATCATGATTATATTAATAAAGCGATTATTAAGATTAAGAATAGAGAGATTAGTAAGTTAGAGAAGAGTAATAGTTCTAATAAAGATAAATTAATTAAAGAGATTATGGATATACCTTTGTGTAGGAAAGGTGTTGGATGCTCGATTGGTTCGATGAGCTCACAAGCGTTCGCGGTAGTTTATCTTCATAAGTTAGATGATTATATTAAAGAAGTATTAAAACCATTTCTTTATATTAGGTACAATGATGATGGACTATTAGTATACGATAATAAAGATTATTTAAAATATTGTCTTAAAGAAATAAATAGAATAGTTGCTGATTATAAGTTAAAGTTAAATAATAAAACTAGAATATATCATATAGATGAAGGATTTGAGTTTTTAGGGTTTAAATATGTTAAAAAGAACAATAAGTTAATTGTTAAAGTTAAGAATCAAACTAAAAAGAAGTTTAAAAGAAAAATGAAGAATATGTATAAATTATATACTAGTGGAAGAATTGAAATAGATAAGTTAAGACAAGTAAAGATGAGCTATTTAGGGCATCTTAAATATGGTAATGCTTGTAATCTTATAAGTAAGACATTAAATAGATATGAGAAGGATTTCTATGATGGTTATGAAGAATTACTAGAATTAAATAGTAAGATAGTTAGAATTGAGGATGATGGTAGTGTTATAATGTGTGAATGATAATTATTTTATTAGGGCTAATACTGTATAAGATGTGAATTCGTCTTCCAATGTTTGGAACGTGAACAACAATGGCGAACTTGGATCGAATTCCGTCAACAACAACAACAACAACGGCGTTGTCCGCACAGATTTCTTAGAAACTAAGAGTTATTGAATTATGGTCTTTAACGAAAAGCCTAGGAAAACAAGTATTATTCCTCTTGTATATACAAGGAAAACTATATTGCAGATGATTATGTATTTTGGTAGGGTATTCGAAGAAGGGCATAATCTAGAACTGTAATTTTTTTATTATAATATAAACAAAAAAAGCCTTGAAACAAGACTTTTAAATACTATTTGGTGTCCTCTTAGGGATTCGAACCCTAGACCCACTGATTAAGAGTCAGTTGCTCTACCAACTGAGCTAAGAAGACATCGACAAATAGAATTATACTACTAATGTGGTAAAATATCAATACTTTTTGAAAAAAAAGTTTATGTGTGGTAGAATAGTCGCAAGAGGTGGATACTATGGTTAAAGAAAAAGTAAGAGGTAATTTAATTGTTATATCTGGGCCTAGTGGTTGTGGTAAAGGTACTATTTGTAATAAGTTATTAAAGAATAATCCAGATTTATTTTTAAATGTATCTATGACAACTAGGAAACCTAGATCGGGTGAGGTAGATGGTGTTAATTACTATTTTGTATCTAAGGATGAGTTTTTAAATAAAATAGATGATGGTGGTATGCTTGAGTATGCTGTTGTATATAATGGTAATTATTATGGTACTCCTAAGGCTGAAGTAGAGAAAAAGTTAAATGAAGGTATTGATGTTATTCTTGAAATAGAGATTGAAGGTGCAGCAAAGGTAAATGAGGCTATGCCTGAAGGTGTATTTATATTTATTATGCCTCCTAGTATGAGGGAGCTAAAAAGAAGGTTAATTAAAAGAAATACTGAAACTAAGGAGCAGATTGTAGAAAGATTTAAAAGGGCTTATAAAGAGATTAATGAGGTTAATAAATATAATTATATTGTTATTAATGATGATATTGATAGTGCGGTAAGTAAAGTAGAAGCTATTATTAAAGCAGAGAAGTGTCGTGTAAATAGAATAGAGGATTTTGATCTCAATACTAAAGAAGAAATGCTACATGAATTACTTACTGAAGATTTAAAGGATTATGATAAATAGTATCATAATTTTTTTTAATTTTACGTTTTTTGACGGATTGTTATTTAAAAAATACAGATATTTAATCTTTACGTGTAGATTATAATATACTGTTTTTTTTATTATGTTAAACTTGAAAAATTAGTATTTGCTCTTTCTTTTTAGATTTGATATAAGATATGTGCTGCAGCAAATTATATTATTTTTAAAAAGGAAGGATTGATGTTATGAATAGTATAAAACCTAAAAAAAGAGAAGGAAGTTTAAGAGGTACTAGACTTCCTAAGGGAGAAGTAGTTCCACTTATGTCGGATAATTTATTTAAGAAAGTATATGGAGATACTGAACATCTAGAAAGACTTAATTATTTACTTTCAAGTATTCTTGATAAAGATGTTAAAGTAATAGAGATTCTTAATGATGAACTTATAGGTGATTATAGATTAAATAGTAAGAAATGTGTAGATTTAGTTTGTAAAATAGGAGAATTTGATTATGTTAATGTAGAAGTAAATACTGCCTATAATGCATATGAGATAGATAGAAATGCCGAGTTTATATTTAGATTAGCATCTGCTAGTTATAAGCCAGATGAATCACTATCTAAGAGTGATAGAGAAAGAATTAGGAAAGCAAAGAAGTATTATATTCAAATCAATTTGAATAATAAAAACACTAACGACAAACCATATGTAAGTTTTTCACTTAATGATGATGAAGATTCAAAGTTTAAATTAACGAATATGATAAAAATTATCAATATCAATGTTTCAACTTATAGGGATTTATGTTACAATAAAAACATAAATGAGTTAACTGATTTTGAAATTGCGGTTGGAGTAATAGGCATTTATGAAGAAGAAATGTTAGAAAAAATTAGTAAACGTAATGAAATATTGAAAGGGATAAGTGATAGAGTGAAGAAGTATAGTTGGGAAGATGATGTAATTGTAGCTTATGATAGAGAGGAATACTTAAAAGAAGCATTTGAAGCAAATATTGAGTATGCAGTAGCTGATGCAGTAGAAGAAACTACTAAGAAGGTTACTAAAGAAGTAACTGAGAAAAATACTTTGGATATGGCAAAAAAGATGAAGGAAGAAAATGCTGATACAGAGTTTATTTCTAAGGTTACTGGGTTAACAAAAGAACAGATAGCAATACTATAAGATAATTTGATTTAAAAAGGTTATTGTTGAAATAACTTTTTTTGTTATCTAATTTTTTTGATTATACTTTTAATAATTTTATAATTATGATAATATATTAATTGGTGATTCTGTGAAGAAAATAGGAATAATTAGTTTAGTATTTATAATTATTGATTTTATAGTTAAGATTATTATAAATAATAATATGAATGTATATGATTCAATAAGTATTATACCTAGTTTTTTTTCTATTACTTATGTTAGAAATATAGGTGCTGCTTTTAGTATTATGGAAAATAGTAGAATATTATTTATAATAATTGGATTTATTGCTTTAATACTTATATATAAATATTTAATTATGAATAAAGTACTAAATAAGTATTTAATGATTAGTTATTCTATGTTAATAGGTGGAATTATAGGAAATATGATTGATAGAATAATATATGGATATGTAATTGATTATTTATCATTTAATTTATTTGGTTACAATTTTCCGATATTTAATCTGGCGGATACGTTTATTGTTGTGTCTATTATAATGTTATTATTATGTGAAGTAGGAGGTAGTCATGCAAGAAATAATTGCAAGTGAGTATTCTAAAAGATTAGATAGTTATTTATCAAGTACACTTGATATAAGTCGTAGTAAAGTTTCTAAAATGATTAAAGATGGTAATGTACTTGTTAATGGAAATAAATGTAAGGCTAGTGATTCTGTTGATGTTGGTGATAAAATTGCTTATAAAATAATTGATGAAGAAATAAAAGTAGAAGCAGAAGATATTCCTCTTGATATTGTTTATGAAGATGATGATGTAATTGTAGTTAATAAACCAAATGGTATGGTAGTTCATCCGGCAGTTGGTAATAAAAGTGGAACTCTTGTTAATGCTTTAATGCATCATAGTAAAAATTTAAGTAGTATTAATGGTGAGTTTAGACCTGGGATAGTACATAGAATAGATGCTTATACAACAGGATTATTAATGGTAGCTAAAAATGATAAAGCGCATGAATTTTTACAAAAGCAATTACAGGATAAAACTACAACTAGGAAGTATATCGCACTTGTTTGGGGAGTAATACCTAATGATACTGGAGTAATAGATGCACCTATTATGCGTGATAAATCTGATCGTAAGAAGATGGCAGTAGGTACTATTAATAGTAAAGATGCAGTTACTCATTTTAAGGTGTTAGAAAGATTTAATAATGCAACTTTAATTGAGTTAAAACTAGAAACAGGACGTACTCATCAGATTAGAGTACATTTATCTTATATCGGACATCCTGTTGTGAATGATCCGGTATATGGTAGAAGAAAACTGATTGATGAAACTGGTCAGTGTTTACACGCTAAAACTTTAGGTTTTATTCATCCTACTACTCATAAATATATGGAGTTTGATTCTGAGCTACCTACATGCTTTACAAATATATTAAATAAGTTTAGGGGTGATTAATATGGATAAGGTTGTTAATTTATTAAAAGATAAAGATTTTACAATCCCTAAATTACTTCTTAAAAATTACAAGAAGTTAAATATTAGTGAATCTGAATTAATTATTTTAATATTCTTAATAAATAGTTATGAATATAATCCTAAAGAAATCGCTAGTATTATGGATATTAAACTTCCATTATTACTTGAGATGATTTCACAGTTAGAAAGTAAGGGAATACTTAAAATTGAACTTAAGAATATTAATGGTATTAATACTGAAGTATGTAATTTAGATAATCTATATGAAAAGTTATCATTGCTTGTTATTAAGAAAGAAGAGGCTAAAGACAATAAAAGTATTTATGATGTATTTGAAACAGAACTTGGTAGAACGTTATCGCCAATAGAGTATGAGCTAGTAGGGGAATGGCTTAATGATAATACGGAGGAAATACTTAAGCTTGCTTTAAGAGAAGCAACATATAATGGTGTTAGTAATTTTAGATATATAGATAGAATAATTCATGAATGGAAGAAAAAAGGTATTAAAACTCGTGATGACGTAATTAAGAATAATGAGGAGTTTAGAAAGAATAAGTCTGAAAAGAAACAAGAATTATTTGATTATGATTGGTTAAATGAATAGTATAGTTGAGTATTTAGATTTAATAATACCTAATCCGCATTGTGAACTTAATTACACAAAAGACTATGAATTACTAATATCTGTAATGTTATCGGCTCAAACTACCGATAAAATGGTAAATAAGGTTACTAGTATTTTATATGAAAAGTATGATACAATAGAAAAGCTTTCTACTGCAAATATTGCTGATATTAAATGTATTATTAAACCACTAGGTAATTACAATAAGAAAGCAAGTAATATTATAGAAATAGCTTGTAGACTCATTAATGATACTAATGGCACAGTAATTAATGATAGAGCTTACTTAGAAAGTTTACCTGGGGTAGGTAGAAAAACAACTAATGTAGTACTTGCTAATTTATATAATGAAGATGTAATTGCGGTAGATACACATGTAGCACGCGTATCAAAGAGGCTTGGTATTGTAAAGAATAGTGATGATGTACTAGTTATTGAGAAGAAACTTAATAAAAAGTTTCCGAAGGATAAATTAGGTAGGCTTCATCATCAATTAGTATTATTTGGTAGATACTACTGTAAAGCTAAAAATCCAGAATGTATGAGCTGTAAGTTGTGTCGGTTATGTAAATACTATAAAAAGAATAATAAAGAGGTTAATAAATAATAAAAATATATAGGAGGCTAACATGTTAGAAAAACATAAGAATTTAATTGAAAAAAATTTAAATAATAGAGAGTATAGGGTAGAAAGTAATTCTTTGAAAATAATACTAGATAATAAGAAGGAGATTAATAATATTGTTGTTGATAATAAAAGTATTTGGTACATTGGGAATCTAGTAATTACAGTAGATAGGATAGATATAGGTGATTCTATTGGCCTTATTACAATTGCTGCAGGGGTTGAATTTATTAATATAAAAATATTAGCTACTGAAGTTTATGTGGAATATCAAACTAGAAATGTTCAAAAATATGGTATAAATAGCTTTAATTTAGAATTGATTCTTAATATAATTGAAGATTTTAATAATAGAAGACATTTGATTAATCAAGATGAACTAAAATTCTTAAATGAATTAATAAATGATGATATTAAAGAGCTATTTAACATAATTGCTAAAAATAGAGAAACTTATATTGATGAATATAATCACGAACTAAATAATTTGAGAGCAGAGTTTGTTATTAAAGAAGATAGACTAAATAGAAAAATTAAATCTTTAGTGATGTATCCACACACTAATTGACAAATACTAGAAATTTTTATATAATGTAGACGTAATTATGAAGATTAAAAAAGGAGTGGAAATATGCCAGATAAAATTATTTTAACTAGTCGTGATATTTTAGAAAAAGAGTTTAAGATTGATACTCGTGGTTATTGTATGCAAGAAGTTGATAGATATCTTGATGTAATTATTAAAGATTATGAAGAGATGAATACTATTATTAAGAATCTTGCTAAAGAAAAACAAGAATTAGTTGAGGATAATATTGCTCTTAAGCAAGAAGTACGTAATTTACGTACAAAGTTAGATGTATTAACAGATAGTAATGGCGAAGGTAGTTCTACTGCTGATGTGCTTAGAAGATTATCTAATTTAGAGAAATATATTTATAGTAAAGATTAAAAATACTTTGACAAACGCTGCATACTTGTTATGTAGAGGAAAGTCCATGCTCGCACAGTCTGCGATGACTGTAGTGTTTGTGCTTAGGGAAAAAATAACCTAAGGTAGTAATAACTAACGGCTCCAGATGACCTAAGTCAATTGATAAGGTATATGGTATAAAAGTGCCAAAGAGACGAGACTAAGGGAAACTTTAGTTGTGGAACGTGGTAAACCCCGCAAGCGAGAAACCCAAATTTTGGTAGGGGAACTTTGATAAGGAAATGAACTGATTCAAGGATCAAGTAATTGATAGATAAATGTTTGTCACCTTTTAGGTACAGAACATGGCTTATAAAGTATTTTTTATTTTATATAGAATAGAGGTTATATGAAAGAAATTGGAGAAAGACTTCGTGAGACAAGAGAATCTATGGGAATTAGTGTCGAAGAAGCTGCTGAAGATTTAAAAATTAGACCTGCACAACTTGAAAATATTGAAGATGGGAATAAAGAAGCTTTTAAAGATGTATTTTATCTAAAATTCTTTATTCGTGATTATGCTAAATACTTGGGATTAGATTATGAGGCTTTAACTGAAGAGTTTAATGAATACTTATTTGACTATACTTCTAGATTATCGCTTGATGATATTAAAAAAGCTAGTGAAAAAAATAAGAAACAAGTAAAAAAAATAGCTAGTCCTTATACTTTAGAGAAAAAACAACAATGGCATATTCCAGCAGGATTAATATATGCATTAATAGTAGTTGTAATTGCAATTATTATATACTGTATAGTATTAATCGCAACAGATTCTAAAGATAATGATGATGAAGCTCTTATTATGAATATGGAGGAAATTTATGAATTTGCCTAATAAACTTACGATATCTAGAATAATTATGTCAGTAGTTATAATTCTATTATTACTATTTCCATTTCAGATGGCAGGAATTGAATTTCCGCAATTATTTATTGATGAAAAATTAGTTGTAGATTCTAAATATTTAATAACTGGAATTTTATTTATAATGGCTAGTTTAACAGATTTTCTAGATGGATATATAGCTCGTAAGAATAATATTGTAACTGACTTCGGTAAGTTACTTGATGCCATAGCAGATAAAGTATTAGTAAACTCAGTACTAATTATTCTTGCATCACAAGGTTTTATACATCCAATTATTCCTGTAGTAATTATAGTAAGAGATTCAATTGTAAACTCAATTAAGATGATTGCGGCATCTCGTGGTAAAGTAGTTGCGGCAATTAAATCAGGTAAAGTTAAGACTGCAACTCTAATGGTAGGTATAACACTAACACTTTTCTATAACTTACCATTTGAGTTAGTGAACTTAAGAGTAGCAGATTTTTTATTGTTTGTTGCAGCAATTTTATCTATCATATCTGGAATACAGTATTACTTATTAAATAAACATTTATTATTTGAAGACTAGTTCTTCTTTTTTTTTACTCACATATAATTTACTGGTGATATTTGTGGATAAGAGCTCAGTAAAGAATATAGCAGTTAATTTTATACTTAAAACATTAATAGTTGCAGTAATTACTTTAGTATTATTAATAGCTATGAAAAGTAGCGCTAAATTTAAAACTATGTATTATAAATATGTATATGATACATCTATTACGTTTACTAAGTTTAATAATCTATATAACAAATATTTTAAAGATTTAAATCTTAAAAAGATTAATAATAGTACTAAGACTGTTAGTAATGAAAAACTTAGCTATAGTAAGGTTACAAAATATAAAGATGGCGCTAAATTACTTGTCAGTAACCATTATACTGTACCATCAATGGAAAGTGGTATAGTTGTATTTATTGGAGATAAAGAAGATTATGGTAAGGTAATTATTATTCAACAAATAAATGGAATAGACTTGCTTTATGGTAATATAGATAATGTCAATTATAAATTATATGATTATGTAAAAAAAGGAGATATATTAGGAAGTGCAAATAAGTATTTATACTTAGTATATAAGAAAGATGGTAAAGTATTAGATTATGAAAAATATCTTTAAGATACATCCACTTACATATATTACTGCTTTAATATTTATTCTAGTTGGTTATTTTAAGTTTTATCTAAGTTTCATGTTGATATTATTTATCCATGAACTAGGCCATGTTACTTTATCATTAATATTTAAATGGCATATTAAAAGTATTATATTGTTTCCTTTAGGAATACTTTTAAAGTTTGAAGATAGTTTAAATAAACCATTAATAGAAGAATTTATTATTTCTATATCAGGTATTATATTTCAATTAATTTTTATTTCTTTTATACATAATTATTATCTAGTTATATCAAGTAATATAATATTAATATTTAATATATTACCTATATATCCTTTAGATGGTGCTAAAGTTATTAATATAATACTAAATAAAATAACTAACTTTAAGACTAGTTATTTTTTAACACTTCAAATATCATTTATAACTATAATTATTCTAATAAGCTTGAGTATAATTAATAAATCATTAATGTTTCTAATATCATTTATACCACTATTAATAAATTTAATAGAACTAATAACTAATAGAAATAATGTGTTTATTAAATTCTTGTTAGAAAGGTATTTATATAGTATTAAGTTTAAGAAGTACAAGTATATAAATAATATTAAATACATGAAAAGAGATTATAAACACTATATAATAACTGAAAATAATGTGGAAAGTGAAAATGTTTTTTTGAAAAAAATATTCAAAAAATGGTAATTTCTAATATTGACTAGATGGGTGTTATCAATTATAATGTAGTTATGAATGGGATAGTAATTATAGATAAACCAAAAGGACTAACTAGTCGTGATGTTGTTAATATTGTATCAAAGAAATTTAATACCAAGAAAGTAGGACATACTGGAACGCTTGATCCACTCGCAACTGGTGTTCTTGTAGTAGCTGTTAATAAAGCAACTAAACTTGTAGATATGCTTACATCAAGTGATAAAGAGTATATTGCAGAATGTGTATTTGGAGTTAGTACTGATACTCTAGATGTTGAAGGTAATGTATTATCTACTGAGGACGCAATTATTAGTGAGTATGATATTGTAAATGTATTTAATAGTTTTAAAGGTACATATAATCAAGAAGTTCCTGCATATTCAGCAGTTAAAATAAATGGTAAGAAATTATATGAATATGCAAGAGAAAATATAGAAGTTAAACTACCTAGTAGAGAGGTTAATATCTATGATATTAAGTTAATAGATAAACCTATTTATCAAGATAATCACACTAAGATTACATTTAGAGTTAATGTTAGTAAAGGTACTTATATTAGAAGTCTCATTAGAGATATTGCAAAAAAACTTAATACAGTTGGTATAATGACTAATTTAAGAAGGATTAAACAAGGTAAATTTAATGATTATGATGCAGTTAAATTAGATAATCTAACTACTGATAACATTATACCTATTAAAGATGTACTAGGTATTAGATGTGTAGAATTAACAGATGAAATAATAAAAAAAGTAGTTAATGGAGCGAAGATTAATAATGTATATAGTGATGATAAAATATTGTTTATGAAAGATAACAGGGAGATTGCGATATATAAGAAAGATGGCAATTATATGAAAATAGATAAAATGATAGGAGGAATAATATGACACTTGTTATACTTGCTGCAGGTATGGGCAGTAGATTTGGAGGATTAAAACAAATAGAGCCGGTAGATGATTATGGAAACTTTATCATTGATTATTCGGCATATGATGCAGCTAAGGCTGGATTTGATAAAATTGTATTTGTAATTAAAGAAGAAAATTATGAAATATTTAAAAATACAGTTGGAAGTAGAGTTAGTAAACTATGTAAAGTAGAGTATGCATTTCAAAAAAATGATAATTTAGACAAGTATGTAAGTATTCCAGATAGTCGAGTAAAACCATTTGGAACTGCTCATGCATTATTATGTGCGAAAGATTATATAGATGGACCTTTTGCTATTATTTCTTCAGATGATTTTTATGGATTTGGTGCATTTAAAGAACTATACGATTGTATGAAAAAGGGTGACTCTGTTGCAATCGGTTATTTACTAAAAAACACAATGAGTGAAAATGGTTCTGTAAAAAGAGGGGTATGCTTTACTAAAGATGGATATTTAACTAAAAATGATGATTATAAGATAGAGAGAATTGATAATAAAATTATTGGTGAATCATTAGTAGATGATTCTAAGATAGAATTAGATGAAAATCAAGAAGTATCAATGTTAATGTATGGACTTGATTACTCAGTTATAACTTATATAGAAGATAATTTAGACAAATTCTTTCAAGATAATAAAGATAATCTAGATACGTGTGAATTGTTACTTCCAAATATTTTAACAGACATGATTAATGATAATAAAATAAAAATTAAAGTTGTTCCAACAGCGGAAAAATGGATGGGAATAACTTACAAGGATGATTTACAAAAATTAAAAGATTATCTTAATGATTTAAGAAAAAAGGGAGTATATCCTAATAACTTATACTAAAAAAAGGCTGCATAAGCCTTTTTAAAATTTTCTAAATAAACCAACTAATTTACCCAATATAGTTACATTATTTAAGATAATAGGATCCATAGTATCATTTTCAGGTTGAAGTCTAAAATGATCTTTTTCTTTATAAAATCTTTTTAATGTAACCTCATTATCATCATTCATCGCAACAACAATATCACCATTATTAGCATGATTAGATTTCTCAATAATAACGACATCATTATCAAGTATTCCAGCATTAATCATACTCTCACCATCTACAGTAAGTGCAAATAATTCTTTCCTTTTTGGAATGAAACTTGTAGGAATAGTAAAGAAATTACTAGGGTTTTCTATTGCTTCAATAGGGTTACCTGCAGTTACTTTGCCAAGAAGAGGAATGTTGGCTATATCATCATTCTTATTTAAATATTCATTTTCAACAAGTAATTCAATAGTTCTATTTAAATTGTTTTTTTTCCTAATATACCCCTTTTTAACAAGGTTATCAAAGTGGGCTTGTGTAGTAGCAGGACTAGTAAGTCCTAAAATATCTCCTATTTCTCGTACAGTAGGAGGATAACCATTAGTTGCAATATATTTCTTTATTACATCTAATACATCTTTTTGCCTTTCAGTTAAACTTTCCATAATATCACCAACCGTCAATATTATAACAAACAAATATACTATTGTCAAACGTTTGTTCAAATATATTTATTATTTTAGAAAAAGGTGA
>Ga0256407_10001093_pt1 | contig 60131 bp, 66 predicted proteins | sample RumenRJG_04DNA_FD_193489 | JGI IMG/M metagenome (GOLD analysis project Ga0256407, IMG submission 193489) | Bovine rumen microbial communities from Lethbridge, Alberta, Canada - RJG_04 | ecosystem: Host-associated > Mammals > Digestive system > Stomach > Rumen | place: Canada: Alberta... | reverse complement strand
TTATAGCTGCTTTGGGCGGTCTGATTAGTGACCGCCGTCGCAGCGCGGGTCGCTCGGGGCATTCCGACTAAAAAAGCGGGATAGCTTTTACTCGCTATCCCACAAGTATTCGTGAAGAACCAGAATTTAAATACATGGTATCGCTGCTACGATCTTGATGCTGTCGAAGCCTTGTCACCAAATGACTTAGAGACTGAAAACTTGTTTAGACGTCTTCCGGTTGAATTCCGAAATACATATGACAACCTCAGAGATATTCATAGTGCGAATATGCTATATAAGTATTCGTATGACGCTTTTGTTGACGGACAAAAACTTCAAAAAGCGATTGAGTCTGGATCAACAGAATTTGGTATGACAAGCAGCGGTAAGGCAATTTGCAGAGTAAACGATTATCTGCATTTTTTGCTCGGCAATGGAATCGTAGCAGATGTGTTCTCTGAGTATAGAAGTGCAGTGAAAAACCTGATGTCCTTGTTAGTATATAAATATTCCACACAGGGTAAGAAGGTTTTGCATGAGCAGCCATTCCCTTTTGTAAATAATAATGATATTTATTTCGACGAAATAGATTTCCACTGTATCATAGAGTATTTTGACGCAAAAGAAATAATCGCATTATTGAGGAAACATCATATTGAAACAATCGAGTTTCAGAATATGGCTTTGGTTGAGACTGCTGTAAACAACCTGCTGGATTACTACAGTTATGCGGTCAAATCATCAAAAAACAATATTGATGTTATTAGATTGCAAACGCAAATCAAGAATTGCCTCGTATTACTCAGATACGTTAGCATTTCACAGGATTTGGTTGATAAGATATGCGGCTTTATTCTCACACAAGAGTTTCGGGAAATATCGATAGATGATAAGGTACTATTCCTTGATCGACAACTGGCGCACAGAAAAATGTACAGCAAAACAACGAGCAAAGTCGTAGAGGATACTTTGATTTCGTATTTGGATAGGCATATTGCTGCGTTGGAAAAAGGCGAGAGGTTTGAGTTGCTCTCAACCAGCACGGGTATCAATTATTGCAATCTTGTCCATTACATTTCTGCACCAGAGGAAAAATTCTCTTCACGAAGACTGTCTATGAGAATCTCGCAAATTATAAATAATAATCTTTCCCAGATGTATTATCAGATAACTCAGCACTACTGCGGATATGTTTCAAAGAATCAACAGAAAAAACTTATCTCATGGGCAAACAAGCTAATACAAACTAATTTTAGCTTTGATTTGTTCATGATGCTCGTAAAATGTGATGCGCACATTAATAATGCAACAAAGATTCATTTGAAGGCCTTCCTTAAACAGAAAATAGATGCCGCTAAAGCAAGTGATAACAGTAATGGGATTGTTATATATCCCACTAAACAAGTATACGAAGAATTAGACCAAGTGGGTTATTGGTGTCTGATTAACGTACTCAAAGCAAAGGACTTCAGAGAGTTTCTTGGTAATAGCGCAGCGTTTGACTTCTATTGCGAATATGCGAATTTTGACTTTAGCCGGTTTGACGTTTCATGGCTGATAAACCTTTATCCGCATTCGTTGGTACAAATTGCGAATAATCCCAAGGTTAAAGAGCGTGTCCGAATAGCTATAGCATCTACATTGTCGGAAAAGGCAATAGCATCATCAGACAGACAACGGCTACAAGATATACTTATAAAATATTTCTGTTAATTAAGTGGTGGATCATGTTGAAGCAAAAGTGAGTCTCCTCGTAACTTGTACTGTCATTCATCTCTCTTGGATGCAACGGATAGAAGAAGCGAACTATGTGTTTTTATTAATGTGAACACTATTTACGAATCGCATAAAAAAGGTACTGCAAACAGTCTCCAAGCAGAAGAATAGTTATCGTTATTTAATATAAACGGCTGATTACAAAAGTTAGTCTATTTACAGATAACAATCCACAGAAACGAATACAAAAATATTAGGATGAGACTACTCACGCAAGAACATAATGAAAAAGAGAGGCAGATTATATGAATTGGGATGCAATAACAGCTATCGGGACTATTTCAGCAGCATTTGTTGGCGTAATCGGAATCTGGATAAATCTTTACGAAAAAACAAAACGGCTATCAATAAAATTTGAATTTATTCCTCGTGTCTCCCTATATATTGCAAACAATTCCATGAGGGGTGTTATTATTACAAAGATTGTTTTTAGCGTTAAGCAACATGTGTTTTATGTAGATATGCGCAGCGGATTGTCAGAGATAAATATACAGCCAGGTTCTGTAGAAAGAATTAGTTTTGTAGGAGAAGAGATTATTAAATCGTATAAGGAAACTCAAGTAGCTGCATTGTGTAATCCATCAGACAGAATCGACATAATCCTGTCTGATAATTACAGAAGAAAATATAGAGTAAAAACAGATTTGACAATAGGGATGCTTGGACAAAGTAACGGGTCTTCTATTTTCTGATTAATGCGAAAGTAATATAAACGTTATTATCATGCTTGTATGCATCGCAATCCTGATACATACTGAGAAAGATCATAGAAAAGATTTACATGTACACATTCTGCAACGTTGTTCTTCGTGTAGGATATGACCTGAAGCCTTCAGAAGCTGAAGATTATAAAAAGGCATTTATGAAACAATGAGAGTGTTACACTTACTGTTACACTCCGAAAAAGGGACACCCTGTGGACGACGTCAACTCCTTTCTTTTCAACGCTTAGAGCGATTGTCCGGTTCAGGATATATCGCATTCGAGCCCCTGATCATCCACCACAGACCTCCGAGAAATCGGAGTTTTTCTTTTGTCGTAAGGTATCACAAAAGCGGGCAACTACAGTCGCCCGCTTCAGAAGCACCCAAGCTGAGGTTCTGTGCCAGATCAAGCATTGCCAGCGCTTTCGAATAGCACATTCATGTTTTCATCAGGTGTTGAATATTCCTTGGCGGTGAAACCGCCATTCCAGAACGCCGGGTACCGGCGTTCCAGAAATGGGGTACCGCTGAGTTGTAACTTTATTCGCTATCACTCTGCTTGAGACCATAGACTTCTCGCATCGAGATCTCTCTGGTTGGATCCAGACTCTCAATGTTTATCTTGTATGAGTCATAGATGATCCTGTCGAGTATAGCATCAGTCAGAGGACTGTCAGCACCTCCGAGCTGATCGTACCAATCCGACTGATGGTACTGAGAACAGAATATTGTCGAAGATTTCTTCCGCCTTCTGTGAAGGAGTTCGAGAATATCCTTCTGTTCATCAGGGGTAGGCCTCATCAGAAGCCATTCATCAATGATCAGTAAGATTGGATTTGCATATTGCTTAAGCACCTTCAAGTATGTGCCGTTATCTCTGGCGATCCGGAGATCGATCAGAAGATCCGGAAGTCGCACATACTTGGTGTTGTAATACTGCTTGCAGGCTTCCATTCCGAATGCACAAGCCATGTAAGTCTTACCGCTGCCGGTAGCGCCGGTGATGAAAATGTTGCGGTATTCAGATATATATTCGCAAGTGGCAAGTCTCTTTATGAGTTCTCTGTTCAACTTGCGTCCTGAAGTGTAATCGATGTTTGCGACATCGGCTTCAGGCTGATCGAATTCAGCTTTCTTGATCAGGCGCTTAAGCCTGTTACGTTTACGGCTGTTGTATTCAATGTCTACCAGAAGGCCAAGTCGGTCTTCGAACTCAAGCTCTTTCATCTTAGGGTCTGAGAGCTGACTCCTGAAGGCATCAGCCATAGCGGTGAAACGCATTTCGATCAGTTTATCGATAGTACTTTGATTAGTCATTGGATTTCCTCCTGTAGAAGTCTGCTCCGCGAGTTATACCTTTAGCTTTCTGAGTGGTTGCTTCTTCAGCAGCAGGAGGTTCCGGCTTAGCTGAGAGAATGTTTTTTACACTCTTGTAGCTTGGAGAAGCTGTGTAGCTCAGTGCCTGAGTGCATGCATCTTCCAGACGATTAGCAGAATACTTATCTGCAAGTTTGAGAAGCCCCATGCAGCTTCTATATGCCTGTTGCTCCACACTTCTGGAAACCAGGATGGAATCTATGACTTTATATGTATTTTCACCGATTTGTTTGGCCCAGGATCTGAAACGATCTCCATTCCATTCGAGATATTTCTGATGATCCTGCGGCATATGGCCAGTCACAGTAGAGTACTGACCTTTACGACCGTAAAGCCTCTTATGTGAGGCGATGCGCTCTTGTTTGTAGAATATTTCAACAGTCTTGGCTGTTACCCGCACATCGACCTTGCGTCTGATGTACTCGTAGGGGACGGAGTATAGCATTCCGTCATACGATATGTGATAATTGAAAAGAACTGTTGCGGATGCCCAGTCCGCCAGTTCATACCGGGTAGCAGGCAGCTTTGCCATCAGTGGCAGTTCTTCTTCGCAAAAGAGATCAAGTCGGCTACCCTCTTTCTTTTGAAATGGTCGTCGGTTGAACTCATACAGCTTCTTCCTGATCGCTGCATTCAGTTCAGCGAGAGAAAAGAACTGTTCATTGCGAAGAGCGGCTATTATCCATGTGGATATGTGCCTTACCGCACCTTCGGCATTCGGTTTGTCTTTCGGAGCCCTGACTCTGGCAGGGATTATGGCAGTCCCATAGTGTTCAGCCATCCCGCGATAGACTTCATTGATCCTGGGATCATAGTAACTGTTTCCTTTGCGAATCACTGCAGTCTTGCAGTTATCCGGAACGAGGATCTTTGCTACAGCACCGAAGTAGTCATACATATTGACGTGTGCTGTGATCCATGAAGTCTGCTTCTCGTCAGTGAATGCTTCGGCGTATGCATACTGACTGTAGCTCATAACTCCAACGAAGACAGAGACTTTAGTCAATTCACCGGTATCCGGGTCGATCAGATAAGCAGGATCACCTGCCCAGTCGACTTCGACTTGCTCTCCGGGTTTGCGATTGATATGCATTGATGCTCTGCGCTTCTCTTCATCACGTTGTATGTAGTAGCAGAAGCGGGAGTACATCAACGGTTCTTCACCATTGAGCCGGCACTCTTCGAGATATTCAGTCCAAAGGAGTTTCTTGTTTACTCCATTGCGGAGCAGTTCCTTGCGGATGTGTTCGAAGTCCGGCATGCGTTTATTAGTAGCTGTTTCATGCTTGTCTGCCGCCGGAAAGAGCAAGGCAGCAAGTACAACATTGGTCTGGTCATTGTCCAGCGGCCATGAGATATTCTCTCGTCTGGCAGCCTTGAGGACATTGTTGACCGTCCGTTTTGAGGCATTACAGCTTTGTGCAATGCTCTGTTGCGATAGTCCTAAGGCTGACAGCCTGAGGATCTCACGATAGTTAGTCATTGTGTGACCTCCTTAAAATGTGTATTTACATCTTGCGATGCATAACATCATTTTAAGGACATATATGTATGGTATCCAGTCGCAGGAACGACGGTACCATTACTCAGGAATTGCGGTACCCGTTTGCTGGAACGGCGGTGCAATTCCGGCAGGAATCTTCAGGTGTTCCGTCGATTATCGAACAGCCGGTACTCAGAATAAAATTGTCGTGTCCATTAACAGCTTTCAGAATCGACCTGACCTCTGCTCTTACTTCATCAACGCTTCCTGACTTTAGCAGCACAGGTGAATCATTCCCCATCACTGTTGCTTCTTCCGCAACTGAACCGATGCACATGCCGATGTCTGTGACTGAGTCTATGCTGAGTACCGAGGCGCCGCACTTAATCAGCTCCGGTGTATGTTTATCTGTGTTCCCGCAAACATGGAGGAATCCCGGCACACCTGCAGCGTCATATATTTCCCTGATCCATCTTCCGGAAAAGCTTTCATACTTTTTCGGAGCTATTACAGACTCCAGAGGCTCTGCGATCCAGAAGAAATCCGCTCCTGCCTCAGCCTCTGCATAAGCAAGTTCTTTCATCAGGTCTGTCACTATTCCAAGCATTGACAGCACCTGATCCGGCTCGCGCACTGTCTTCCTGAGAAGATTCTCTATGTGAAACGAGAATGATCGAGACATTCTCCATATTATGGAGGATATTGCCCGTTGTACCTCCTCTCTTTACAGGGTTTCAGGCTCTGCACCAGACTTCGAGCCCCTGATCACCCACCAGAAGTCTCCGAGAAATTGAACTGAACCCAAAATGTTAAACACTTTGGGTAGGACATTAAGCCCCTAACAAGGACTGAATTCTGTATTGAACAAGGCTCAGTACTTTTAGCTTGCCCTTGATCCTATGATGATTGTAAAGATGAGATGCATAAGAGCGGCCATCAATGAATTTGTTTAACATCCGGACAGCCAGAACGGTCTCTCATATGGTAAGATGGAAACGAAGAGGAAGACTATGAAAATACATGTATTACATTGCGGATATATAAGAGTTGCTGACTGTGTCCCTTCAGGGAGCAGCAATAGTGCAAGAGATCTCGGGCGTGCCATGACGATGCCGGACAGCAAACGCGTAACGCTTCCGGTCAGTGTATATCTCATCGAGCACCCATCTGGTCTCTATCTTGTTGATACAGGCTGGAGCAGGGATATTAGTCCTGAGGGAGTGTATTCAAGGAAGGCTGCGGAGAATGTGCTGCCGTCTTATCTTGTGCGGATGTATCACCCTTATGTTCCGCAGGGCATGGCCGTTCATGAGCAGCTTGACTCCATGGGTATAAGGCAGGAGGACATCGCTGCCGTCCTCATAACCCACTTCGATGCCGATCATGTGTCAGGGCTCAGGCACCTAAGCAGAGTCAGCAGGAAAATTATGCCCGAGGAAGAACGCTATTGGGCGGTCAGGACCAAGTACAGTGTTAGGCAGCCTGATGATTTGTGGGATTTCCCAGGCACGGAGTATCCGTACTACAGAGGATACCTGCTCGGCCCTGATGACCGGGCAGTGGATATAACCGGAGATGAGAGCCTCATGATGGTCAAGCTCTCCGGTCATACCGACGGGCAGGCCGGCATCCTGATAAGAAACGGCAGCCGCTATGCACTGCTGGCAGCTGATGCAGCCTATTCATCGTATAACTGGGAGACCATGACGCCTCCGGGCCTTGGCGCCGACAGGGGTTCCCAGCTTAGATCTCTTAAGTGGCTATCTAAAACAGCTGCAGATCCTTCATGTGTGAAGGTGCTCTGCAGCCATGATCCTGAAGTCAGGCCGGGAGTCATAGAAATATAGGTCTCTTGCATCCGGCCATTGTCACTGTCAATTATTGTCTCTCTTCGCGAAGTATCGCATACTCAAGCTCGTCCTCCCAGCTCGGGACTCCGTGCCTGACGTATCTGACCTTCTTCCTGTAGTGTGCCTCGCGCCGCATCCCGCAGTTCTCCATCGCCTTCCATGAGGCAATATTGTCAGGGTTGCAGAGCGCTGAGACACGGTGCACGCCAATGGTGTCGAAGGCATAGTCTATCATTGCCCTTGTCATTTCCGTAGCAAGATGCTGCCCCCAGTACGGCTGCAGCAGGAGCCATCCCAGCATTGCAGTATCCGTCTCCTCATCCATGTGGAATCTCGCACGGCCTATCTTCTGCTGAGTTTCCCTGAGTATCACTGCCATCTCGCAGCTTACAAGAGGCACTTCATCCCAGTCGGATACTATCCTCTCAAGATGCTTTCGTGCCTGCTCTTCGTCCATGATATCATTCGGCATGTATCTGAGTATCTCTTCGTCAGAGTACAGCCTGTAGATAATGTCAAAGTCATCCATCGTGAACGGACGCAGCATCAGTCTCTCAGTCTCAATGATCATGCCCGTATGCCCCCTATATAGTCACATTCACCCAGCACACCGGATCGGACAGCTTCTCGAGTTCATCAACAGTGAGCTCGACGACCGAGTCCTCTCCGCCTATTCCCGGGAACACGGTCTCCCCAATATGCTTTCTTATTGACAGGTCAAGGTACAGCCTTGCAGTGTCCTTCAGGCAGAAAGGATTGATCGTCCCTGCGATGTGGCCTACGAGTTCTTCAGTCTGCTCGGCAGGAAGCATGGTCGGTCTGAATCCGAACACGTCCCTGAACTTTCCGTTATTGACTCTGGACTTGCCCGATGCGATCACGACTACGGCCGTGCCGCCCTTGCCTTTGAATGCGAGGCCCTTGCATATCCTGTCCACGTCAACTCCGAGAGCGACAGCTGTGCTCTCAGCAGTAATGTCTGTATTCTTGAAGTCTATTATACGGTCTTCCATTCCCTTTCCGGCGAGGAATTCCCGGCATTTCGCTTCTGCAGTGTTCACTGTTTAAACTCCTTATACCCCGAGTGCCTCAATCGCACGTGTGCAAGCGCTGTAAGCAATGATCCTGGCGTTCTCTATTGCCTGATCTTCTTCTGACAGTGCAGGTGCCTCTGTCTGCTCTGCATCCTGAGCCGGCATCTCAGCTGGCTTCACCTTCTCCATCACACGTCTGATCTCTTCTTCGACTGATGCATCATCGAGTCTTCTGTCGTTTATGAACAGCATCAGGCTCTTAAGGTTATTGATCATGGATTCATGCTCCATCGTGTAGAGTATGGAGCCTTCTACCTCAGGCATTGCCTGGAGTTCTTCGATACCGATGCTGAGTTCCTTGACAGCCTTCGCATCACTTACGATGCCCTGCACCTTCTCCCTTGCTCCGAAGGAGATGGCAGCTGCCTGATCCTTGGCGCTCTGTGTCAGCTCCTTGACCTTGCTGTTCTCTTCAGTCAGTTCCTTCGCCCTGTCTCTTACCTCGCCTGCTGCAGTCTTAGCAGCAGCACCGGCTTCTTCAGCCAGGTCCTTAGCTCTTTCAAGGTATTCTTCTAACTTTCCCATTGTTCCTCACCTTTCGTATTTATCAATTTCCTGAGTTGCCTCCACCGCCGCTGCTGGCAGCCTGTCTCTCATATATGATGTGCTGAAGTGTTACCAGTATGGCAACCACCTTCTCCTCGTGTTCAGGCTGGTATATATCTATGCAGTACTTGTCATGAAGGGACAGCATCTTCTGTCCTATTACCGCTACTATATTTCCGTTCTCATCATACAGCTGGAAATTGAGTCCTACTATGTTGCCCTTAAGCTGCCAGCCAAGTCCTTCGATGTTGAAGATGTCCTTGATGAGGTGGAAGAGTTCATTGGATAGTTCGAAGCCGGTCCCGTCTGCCATAGTCACATAGTGACGGGCATGCAAGGTAAGGACCTTCGCCTCTACATGTGCTACTTGTCTGCCCTTCGCATCAGTGATGTCAGTCTTTCTGTGTATCGACGGGAACTTGGTATTCGACTCATATATCAGGTTGCCGTTATCGTCCGTGATATCTATATGATGATGCAGAGTGAGCACCTTGGTCGATGTGAACAGCGACCTTGCAGGCACGCCGTACTCACGGATGTTGTTATCATTAGCCTGCTCTCCCGCATCGCGGTATCTCAGATATTTGGAATCCTTCGCCATTTAACCCTCCTCGTATAGTCAGTAATATACGGTCTTCAGTGTAATTATATTTTAGTACAAATGCAGCTGCGTCTTTGCTGCCGGTGCCAGCACCTTGATGTACTGAAGCACCTGATCCAGATGACGTTCAAGTGTCTCTGCAGCCATTCCCGGAGTGCCGAATGCGAAATACAGAACATGCCTGCTGTTGTCAGTAAGGCATGTGCGCTCATCTGCGCCGGCTATCATGCTGACAACGACGGATCCGTCGTCCCTGCATGTGAAATCTCCCGGATAGCTGTGCGCATCTCCATGAATGCCCGGGAACGGCGTCTTCTCTGTCTCAATGTATATAATGAGGTCTCCCTCTATCATGTCTGCATCGTGTGATCCCAGCAGGCATCCTGTCTTGAGCTCGGTAAGGAATGCGACCGCGTTGTTGTACTTCCCCTCAGGGAACGGACGGCCTTTCAGGAGAAATGACTCAACCTGCATCATTACAGGATAGGTCTTCTTGAACTTCCTGAAGTATCTGAAGTACGGTGTATTCCTGAACCACTCATCACGGCTGTAGTTCTCGCCTTCCGCTCTGATCTGTTCAAGCTCCCACTCTTTCATCTCATCGAAGGCAGTTGTGTCCCATTCACTCTCGTCCGGATACCATACTTCAAGTATCCCGAGATGTCTGTCAGCATCGACTGATGCGTCTCTGATGATATCCCTCATCTCTTAACCCCCATGTTACTCAGTGCCCCTCACCACAAACTTATGTCTACAGGCTCTCTACCCACTTCTTAAGAGTCTGCACGCTTGCATCCGGCCGGAAGAGCTGCGATCCAATTATCTCACCCTTCATCATCGGTCCCAGCTTGCCTGCTACCTTGGTGACATCACTGCCGCCTGATGTAGCAAAGAAAGCGACCTTCTTGCCTGTAAAATCATAGGACTTCACAAATGTCTCAATGATATTAGGTGCGCCATAGTACCACACAGGGAATCCGATGAATACGCACTCGTACTTATCCCAGTTATCTACCCTGCCGCGGATCGGCACATCCTTCTTTCCGATCTTCTCCCTGTTGCATCTTGCAAGCGGATTAGTCCACCTGAGGTCTGCCTCAGTGTACGGATTAACAGGCTCGATCTTGAACAGATCAGCATCTGCCGCCTTGGCAAGGTGCGCAGCCAGGGCACCGGTGTTGCCGCTAGCTGAGAAGTATGCTACTAAAGATTTCATGGCTATCCCATTCCTTTCTTACGTCTTTCAATAAAACCACTGGCATACGGTCCCCATCTGTCCGGCCAATTTTCCAGTTCTTCTTCCGAAGTGGTCGGTGCATAAATATAGTCTTCACACATGCCCCTTAGTCCGGCACAGTTCTCATTCCTGTACAGTTTACAATTATCGCAGGATTTTTTTATAGCCCTATGTCCATCGTCTTTTGGTTGTCTAGCTCCCGCTACCTGATTCCCTTTTTCAGGCCACAGCTGTTTAATTAACTCCAAAAGTGAAGGATCTACATCTCCTGAACTATGGTTATAAGCTTCTACTGCATATTTTCTGGCATTGTTCGGATCACCGACTCTGAACAGTTCCTTTGCTATCTTTATCAGATAATCAGCGTCTACCGGATCCCCGTACTTTTCACACATCGAACTGTAAAACTGGTTGGCTCTGTTCCTATGCCCTATCCTGATATTACACAGTATTATTTCACCAATAATAGCTGCACGTCTCTCTAATGAAGGTCCTGACTCCAGCGCCTTGGTAAACATCCTGATAGCTTCTCTAGTATCACCTTTCTCTTTTAGTTTTTCCGCGCTCTCTATCATTGAGGCAACAGAGTCCTTTTGTGCATATGGATAATCTTGTGGTTTTGAAACGATAGCAGCTTTCTCAGTCTTGTTTTCCACCTGTTTTATGCAATACCGATTATATAAATCTGCAATTGTCTGTTTTATAGAGTCACTGTTTTCAAGATTCTCAATATCCAGATGCTCTCCGGTCCTATAATCCTTTCCATCAGCAAGATTCGTAAGCAGGCGCTCTATTTCTTCAGCATCAGTTTCCTCAAGATAGCGTACATCCTTACCGTTTTCTTTTGCGTATTCTATTTCTGAGCGGGTGCTATCTCCAATATAACCGCCGACATTGATTACATATATTTCATCAGCCATGTCAATCTTGCGTTTATGCATGTCATCAAGCATACTCTTGGTTTCAGTCAGAGTACCTTCATCCATGTTTTCCCAGACTTCGCTATCTCCTGAGTGACCGAACAGTCCCACACTAATGACTATGTTTCCTTCAAGAGTGAGCCGTTTCTGTGCTTCCAAGAATTCTTTTTTGAAGCGAGTGCTGCCACAGAGCGTTACTACCTTATAATTCTTAACCATAACAGTTCCCTATCCCTTTCAGCACCTTAAGATTTAAAACAATGTCTGTTTTCACGATAGCAAACCGATCTGTTAGTTCTCATTTTTTTCGGGATCAGCACTGGAAAGCATAGTTTTCGCACTGCTTTTCTTTTCAGCTTTCATTAACGACTCTAAAAACAAATCGCTAGGGGCAGGATTATCCTGAATTTGCTCCTCTTCAATAACATGAGGCTCATTATCCTGCTCCAACGAGTGACCGTTACCAATAGTACCGTTGGAGGATACTGCAGCATCAACGGCATCATTTTTCTCAGGGAAAAATAGTTTTCCTATCAGCTGGTATAGACCTAACAGTTCTTCTTCTGTTAACGTTATTCCTTTTGACATTTTTTTATGATCACTGGACCAATCTCTGACATCATACTTTGGAGAACCTTCACTCCAACTCACTAAATTCAGTTCCTTATTCCAACCACCCTTTTTCTCTTTAATTACTCCCAGGTGTTCTGTTATTTCATATTTTAACTCTGCCATTGTGTCTTGATCTCCCTACATATAACTTAAACGCTAAAAGTACTACCTAATAAGCATTTTCAAAGTCTTCCTATTCAATCTTTCTGTCATTTCCAGTTTTCATAATGTAGTCCATCCAAACTAATAACATACTCTAGGTGAGAAATGCATTCAGGGATTTTTCCATCAACAAACGACTCATCTCTTATCAGAGGAAATGCCTCATCGATTATATATTTCCTTCTTTCAAGTATTACAAATCTTCTTTTTCTTCCATGATTACCTGGGTTTAGATTTCTGCTTTCAAGATAATCATTATATTCTGAAGCATACTGATATTGATATTTCGAAATCTCTACAAGCAGATCATCTATGGACTTTCCTGTTTCAGACTCTTCAAGTCGAGTGAAAATCAGATATAGCGGTTTTTCTGACTTAAACTGAAACTGACTGTTCACATGTATTGCTGCTGTTTCTTTTTTTATTGAGGATTTTACTTCGTATGACATATCTTCCAGTTCTATGTCATGAGTATTAATTCTGCTTGCAGTCCAATAAGCATCACTTCTGCCAATTTCACACAATTTGAGGAGTGCCATCAATTCACCAATGACATCATATACCGGATCGTCTGATTGTTTGTTCCCCAGCAACTCCTTCCACTCACTCCACCACTGCAGAGGATTATCCACTATTGCATTTCTTTTCGCCCCGTCTTCTCCGGGATCAAGAAACTCTTCACACAAAACTGCAAACTGCTTTCGGAGATGTTTATTCTGACAATTCAGGGTCAGATAGCGCTTTGAGCAACCTGATTCTATGCTCAGCTCCTGTGCCTCTAATTTTGCACCTGCAAACCTTTCAGAAATATCCTCCCCTATATAATCAATTGCTACTCCATATTCACCATTATTAGATCTGATGACCCAGGCCGGATATTCCGGATCCAAATTATCGAGTTTATATGCAGATAATTCAGATTGTAAAGCAAATCTCTTTTCTATTTCATGTCGAAGTGCATGCATAGGTTTCTCCTTAAACAGCTAAGTAGGTTTTCACAGTTCAACTCCTATTTTTTTATACAGCATCCTTGCATATCCATCATATCCACCTTTATATAATCCTGGCTCTATGCTTCTGCACAATGCTGTATGAAGAGTCATTATTTTTCTGAAATCGGTCTCCCCAACTCCTGAGTTCTTCTGCTTTGCAAGCCAGTAATAATACATGATCTTTCTGCACAACTCTTCGTAATACCCTTTTGTGCCAACTCTATCAACAAGCTGCATAATCTGATCAGTTGAATTGGACGAAATCACTTTAATTGTTTCACTTAAATCTCCCTGCCAGCTCAAATTTATATACCACCAGATAGTCTTCAACCATATTCTGCTGGATTTTTTATAATAGCGAATCTCAGCATCCTGCCCCCATCGCGCTCCGACAATGTCAGGAATTACACAGAGTGACAGATATCTCCACACTCCATCATCAGAAGCATCTCTCATTGAAAACCCATAATTTGTCAAATTTACTGTCAGACTCAGGCCAAACTGATAATCACATGCGTATTTATGTTCCTTATCTACTGTTTCAAAGCCGGAAATCAGGTCCTGGCGGATTTCGTCGTAGTCTTTATCAAGCATATTTTCAATATACTCTTCAGGGGCTTCAATCCATGCATCCATAAGCCTGGCGGCATCATTAAGGCTTAACCTTTTAAACTCCATATGCGACTCCTTCATTTCATAACCTTATCAAGATACGCACGAACAGATTTTGCAACGCTTGCGTATGAATCAGTATTAATGTCAGCCCTTGAAACGAAGTATCTGACAGCAGCACTCACACTTCCTGGCTCAAAGTCCCCATCTGTTTCATATTGGTATGGTTCAAGCTCTGAGATAATTATCTGCATACTGGATGCCATTATTTCTTTGAGCAGTTCTCTTCTTACGTCATCATCTGATGCAAGTTGCCAAGCATTATGTCCGATATTAATTGTAACTCTTACACATTCAGAAAACTGACTGTACTCAGGGTCATCCCAATCGCAATCAATACTCCATAACGGATCACCCGGTACATTCTTTTCAAATACAGTAAACGTTGATCCGGATCCTTCAAGAATCAGAAGCAGCTCTTTTATTTCTCCCATTATGGTACCAGTTGCAATACTTGATTCCTTTTCTCCCGGTTCTGCAAGGTAAATAACAAAAGAAAGCTCGACACTGTTGCGTAGACTAGCTGCTTCAAATGCAATGTCAAAATCCAGTACTAAATTGTTATCTTCACTAGATAGTAACCCGATATCTTTTGCGCCACGATAATTAGAACTTTTTGACTTCCACTGAATACCTACCCCTAATTTAGCATCCTGTGATACAATTCCATCCTCGCCGAATAATGATCCGACATTATCAAGGCAAAGAACTCCAGCACACTTAAATCCGTATTTCTCAGGTGTCCATCTTCCAAGATCGTCAATAATGCATATGGTTTCTTTACCAGCATCATCTTCTGCATCAGATCTCAACTCAAAAGATTCCTGTCCATCCGAATATGTAATTAGAATTGACTCAATTCTCGGATTTATATTTTTTTCCTGTTTTTTTGATAAACAGGGAAATAACGATATACCTCTTTTCATGTTACTCACCATCACTCAGAACATAGCCCAACTGAATCATCCTGTCGCGAACTGCAACATTTATCTTCATCATTACAGTAAGCGCAGCTACTTCCGAGCTAACCGAAATGCCATAATTCAAGCCTTCTTTTGTTTTGATAAAAGAAGCGGAACATGATTTACTTATGAAATCACTATTCTCTTCATCAAGAACAACGTTTTTCAGAATAACAACATCATTACCTGTTATTTCATCGAACGTAACCGATTTTATATAAAACGGTTCATTTATACCTGTTTTTTCCGACCACTTATTAATAGGAATGTTGTTACCATCAGCAATCGCCTCAAGAGAGAACACAGTCTTTGTAACAGGTTTATCAGATTTCAATACTACCGGTAATATAATGTGATCATCAAACAATCCTATTTTTTTATTATCTATCTTTACGCTAGTGTTTTTATGTCTGATAATACCGGCAGTCCCTTTGTTTGACTTTCGTGATGATGTAGATGATGTTCTTCCAAATCCTTGCGGCGGTAGCAGAAACTCTCCAAAAAGTCTGCTTAATGATGAGCTTTTTTCCTCGGTCTTCTCTTCAGGTTTCTTAAATCTCTCGCTTATTTTTTTCCCTATCTGTCGTTGTATTTTTATCAGAAACCTTGGATTCAGATCATTTACATTAATGTCATACCATGAAGTGTGGTCTGCCCTCTCACTAGCTCTAAAGTATTCCTCAATAGTTCCGAATGCTCTGATTCCCTCATGTTTAAACTTATTGGCGGAATTCAATACGAATACTGCTATCAGAACATCCCCGGAATTTTCATTATTGCTTTTTATTTTGTTAACCCATTCACCGGCAGTATCATATGTTACAGTCATGCCAGGTTTCCTGAAATATGACAGGATAATGTCTCCGTTACTATAATCTTCACCCCCATCTTCATTTTTTACAAATATGAAAGGATTTGGATTGTTAACGGGTGGTAGCATTCCCATTTCGTCTGGTGAGTACATCCTGAAAGCTATATATCCTGCTGTTGAGTTCTCAAAATAACCGTTCAGTTTAATTGGTTCACAGTAATAACCGTCTTCATCGTCTTTTTCATCACCTGTAAGTGCCAGGTTATAAAGATTCTGTATTTCTGCAAAAGGTTCCGCAATATCATCCGGCTCAATGAATTCATCGTTTACTGAAACACTTAGCCATGGCTGATGATTCTTTTGACTGTACAATTCATTGTTAAGCCTGGCAATATACCATCTCTGGACGGCAATCTTTAAGTATTCAGGAATACTGTCGCCCCATGGAAGATTATGTCCTTCCTGAGAGATATTATTTGTCAGCAATTTCCGTTCATTAATATACGGGATTAAAACAGCTGTGCCGGTTTCACTGGCACCGAATGGTTCAAAATCAAAAATTGAAAGAATGTCTGCGATTTTTTCCGGATCAGTCTCAGGTATAGTACCAACGTCATCCTGATTTCCCAGTTTATATTTGTAACTCTGTCCCCACCATGCAAGTCCTCTCCTCGAGTTCAGAGATTTATCTCTTAACAGTGAATGCGGATTCTTTTCATCTTCTACAAGACATGCTGCAAGCCTTGACTGATAGACTCCTTTGGCTGTTTTCACTCTGCTATAATAAAAAACCAACCCAATACCTATACGATAGTAGATTGTTTTTCCATATCCCCACGAACCACCTGCCTCTTTTTCATCCTGTGGCTTAGCGATTTCATACACCAGTTTCAGGAGATTCTGCTTTTCTTTTGACTTCCTGTCGCTGAAATGCAGAGGACCTGTAAGCCCCTGTGTCCCGGTGTCACGAATATACATGTATTTATATTGTTTTTCCGGATAGTCTTTTCGAAGCGAACCAGTGATTCCTTCAAGTTCATCAGAGAGTAAATCAGCATTGAACTCCTTTACCCCGATATCAACCTGAACATTGTCCGCCTTTGGTAATGCCGCATCAAGACTGTTCTGAACTGCTTCCCTTACCAGTAAATCCAGTAACGGCATATCATTATTCTGGATGGCCCGGATAAGACCCTGGCCGGACATATCCATTCTTCCTTCTTTTGCTACTTCAATCTTCATTGTCTTCAGCTTCCTCTATATCAATTCCCAGGCCGAACTTTTGTAAATCAATCATCACTGAACAAGCGTAACTGTCATTGACCTTATCACCAGGGATATTGACAGAAAGACCTATTAACGGTTCTTTTATGCCAAGTGCCATTTTTGATGGATTTTTGCTATCCTCACCACTATGCTCATCAATTATATAAACAACTATCGATGGTGTTTTCCCTAGGCCAGCCTCTTCTCTTATTTCATATGCTTTATCCGAGGAGAATGAATTGTATATTTTTTTACCTTCATCCGTCAGATTATCATATTCAACATCAGCTATTCGTTCTGTCGGATCTGTAAGAATCTTTATGTCAATTGTATCTGGAGAATCCTTACGACTCTTTTTTCGTGTACGGATTACTTTATTTGCAGTACACCCTGCAAAATTAAGTTCACTTCCGTTCGCAAGTCCAAACAGAATAATATTCCAGTCTCCCAGCTTTCTTTCCTCTGTTGCACCACTGACCCATTCTTCTATTGACCGCAGATTCTCTTTTGAAAAGATCTTGTTACCATCGTCAAATAAATATTTCTGTAAAAGATTATCAAATATTATTTTATAATTGATCTTTCGCCAGACATATGTGTTTCTGCCATAAGCACCCGTCCCTCTGACAGGACTATTCAAAGACTTAAGGAATTCTTCAGTCACAACATAATTGTTATGAATTGCATAATCTTCATCAACGAACAGTTGTGTCTGTGAATGCATACCACTGTAATTCATTTCTGTCTGAACAGCACCCTGAATTCTATTCGAAGAAGATATTTTGATCAGGTTTACAGATGGAGATTGTCTGACCAATACGGCATAGTCTTTTGGCTTCTTTCTGAACAACTCCATCCGATATATGTTTTCTCTGAGTTCGCTATCCATGTCTGCAAGAAACTCAAATTGTCTGACGGCATTTTCTGTTAGCCATACTCTTTGCAGCAACTCATATCCCTTTCTGTAGCCGAACCATCTTCCCATCTGCATAAGAGTATCTGCCTGTTTTGTTGATCTTAAGAAATATGTGCTTACAAGGCCTTCAATAGTAAGTCCTCTGGATAAAGTTGCCCCGCCAATTACTATAAAGGCTGTAGCATAATCAATTTCGGCATTCCTATCAGGATACGCCAACCTCATGTATACGCCGTCTCCTTTGGCACCTTTATTACTACAGTTATCTACACACAGATGAATTCCTCTGCTATAGTGGAATTCGTCATCGTTTCCCAGTTTAATGTTGGTTAACCCGGAGCTTAGCAGTGATAAGATTTCCTGCCTGATAGCTGAAAACTGCGGGTAATCCATTATTGATTCCGGTGAAGCTGAAAAGCCCGGATAATCTGCAAAAAGATCCTCTTTCGAAAACTCACCGGTTTCTTCATTCCATACCTTTTCGCATATATTTACTATATAATCACGGTCCTTATTGAACCATTCCTGAACAATTCTCTGAATATTACTATGGTGTCTGTTCAGCTGACTGGTGTGAATCAGCATGCTCACAGGTTTTTTGCTGCCTATGATCCTCATAGAAGCAACACAGCAAAGGAACCATGCTATTGCCTTCTCCAGTTCCTCCGGAAAAACAGACTTACCTCCTTTGTGGATATTCTTAATTAAATCTACTTCTTCTGCGGGTATTCGCCTGACAACATTTAGGCCATTGTAATTATTACTGTTTCTGTCTCCGAAAATCTGTTGCGGTCCAAAATAAGTATGAGACGGCTGTAATGTAGCTATGAAATCTTTTGGATACAGGGATTCCTGCTTGGCTTCGTTTAGAACATTTGCATAGGGAGTTGCTGTGTATCCGATATAATTCATAGCAGCAAAACAATCATTCGCAGGAGCACCACTATCTGTTTTATTCCCGACCAGGTTAATCAGAAGCTGATTTATTTTTGTGCGCTCTTCCTCATCTATGGATTTCGTATTTATCCCTGCCTGATCTGATTCATCATCAATTATCAGTATTTTCATCTGATTAGCACTATTTGAATCTTCATGTAGCCATTGAATTAGGTCTTTCAATCTACTTGAATGTTTTAATGCTACAGTCAGATATCTTATGGTACTTGTTTTCTCAAAATGTTTGTTTTGCGCTTTGTCTACAACATCGCATTTTTTACTAGGCCGGTCTATCCCTTCCCACGACAAATTGCATCCTGGCCTGTTCAGGTCATTGACGAGTCTACGAAGGGTTTGCTGTCTGAGACTTTCAATGGTGCCGGAAAGAACAATAAACATGTTAAAACCATAATCAGCAGCCATAGCCATTACGGCAGACATGTTTGCCGTTTTTCCGGACTGGACATTTCCTACCACCAGCCCTTTTATTGCCTCCCCCTGTGTTCTGATATTCAGCTTCTGCAGGACTCTATGTGTGCTAGTCTGTATTGCATGTACGTCCTCTGGTAAAAAATGCTGTTCTTCAAGCAGGTACTGACGATATTTTTGCCAGCAACTGTTTTTTCTTGTAGGTATCTGAACATCATTTTCATTATAGTAATCATCTCCGATTACTGCACTTTTCTCAGAATAAGCAAGATTGAGCCTTTGTTCTTCTCCCTCTTTCTCGAGCTCAACAAGGCCAAACCATTCTTCAATGGTTATTTTCCAGAAGCTGCGTTTTCTTTGAAATGCAAGAAATTCCTCAAGGTCCGCCTGGCTATCTCCTCCGCCGAGTCTGACCTGATCCCATTCCATTCCCGATTCTCTGGCATCCTCAATCCAGATTCTTTGTTTGTCAAAGACTACAGAATTATAATCCGCCATATGCAACTCCTATCTTAACTCTGTTATTGTAAATTTACCTGTTTTGCTTAATCATCTCTGGCAAGCCATCCATTGTTTCGTCAAAATGTTTCTTTATTTCACATTCCCATATGACGATTACGTTCCATCCAGCTTCTTTCAGCAAAGCGTAGTTTCGCTTATCCCTGTCCACATTTGCATTTATTTTCTTTTTCCAGAACTCCTCATTGCTTTTTGGCCATACAAAATACCTGCATCCATCATGTTTATGCCAGAAGCAGCCATTGATGAAGATACAGGTCCTGTATTTACTGAGTACAATGTCCGGGCACCCGGGAAGTTTTCTGACATTTTTTCTATATCTGAAACCTTTTGAGAACAGATATTTTCTGACAGCAACTTCCGGTTTCGTATCTTTCCCTTTTATTCTGGACATATTATAGCTTCTGACTTCAGATGTGTGTACGTCTGCCATAATGATTTCCTATAGTCCTATTTTAGATTCAATCAGGTCCGCGAGATCATTTATCCGACTGTCATTATGCGTATAATCCTGCATCAGCGACTTTACATCCAGCAATATGCCCGCCACTTTTTCATATGTGCTTGTTCCATCGGACGACTTCCAGTCGCTGATTGCACTTCCAATAAAATGAAGTTCTTCTTCTGTATGGAACATTTCTCCAAATGAATCATACGGCATTACAAACGCATTATAGACCTCAGGGCTTTTTCCGTTTGCGCCACGAAAGGCCTTGTTCTCTGCAATAAACTCTCCGTATGTAATCTGTTTGTTTATATCACTGGAATCCGGAAGATCTCCTGTCTGTTTTGTATTTCCGTACTTATAATACTTTGCATCAAGAACATAGATAGTTCCGTTTCTTATCATTACTGCATCGGGTCTGAGATAGCTGTTCTTATATTCAAGATTGTTTATGTGCCATCGTGTAGACGGGTAATAGTCAGTCTTATTCTGCACCCCATAAGCATTATCTATCATAGTTTCCCAAACATATTCGAAATCATTCGTGCCATATCTGAAATCCTTAGGTGCTTCTTCATCACCAATATACTCAATGATAGACAGAAGGTTTATGAACAGACGTCGATTGCGATCATTGAATGTTTCTGACAATTTCTTTTTTACAATACCGGAAAAAAGCGTTTTGTTCCATTTAATCTCAGGTTTATTTGGCTTGAAAGAAGTGAACAACCATCCGAGGGCTTCAAAACTAACATATACACAATACTCATGAATAAGAGTGATAAGCTCTGCTTCATTAACGTTCTGCCGCTTTACTATAAAGTCAAGATAAAAAATATTGTCATTGTCAATATATGCCTTCTGTGTTTTGACAGTCCTGTTCCAGTTGATTTTTCCACGCTTCGCCTTTTTATTTACAGTTTCGGTTTCCCTGTAATAGCCTCTAGTGAAATAATCCGAAATAATATAAAGATATGCATATACCGGCAATGCTGTTTCAGCCTTCCTGTCAGATTTATCAATCTCAGAAAGCTTTTTATTGGTGTTTTTTGAAAGAACACTCATAAGCAGCAGTATGTCTTTTCTTAATTCATTGTCTCCATTTCCAAGCCTGTATCCAAGTGGAAAACTCACTGAAATACCATCCTTTGTCGCGTTTATGCCAACAAAAGTATCTGAGCTGTAGTTGGTATTAATACTGCATCTGTCTTTAAGTGATGTGTCAGGCATTATCTCTATCGGTTTTCAGAATCCGGATCTTTCTCAGGTAGTACCATGTTAGTTGCAACATCTGATACAGACTTTGTCTGTGTATCCATCATACTTTTATACACAGCTTCCTTCATAACACTTTTGAGTGGTTCTTTTTCTGCTGTCTGGTATGTATTGATAAGATCCCCTATAGACTTTATTTTGGAATTGAAGAACTCATACCTCTCCATTCTGTAGACATCATCCCAGAGATATTTCAGTGCTTTTTCAGCGAAGTGTTCTCTGTTCAGATCATCTTTCTGAATAAAATAAGCTCCGAGCTGTTTATCCTCAGTACTTGACATTTCAGAATTATATTCAACTATTCTGTTATTCACGAAGAAAGCAAAATCACCCCATGTAATTTCCTTCCTGTCGTCAATAAATGACTTTGCATGATCAGCAGCTCTGACGTCATTCGGGATATACTTCATTTCCCATCTTCTCTGAAAAGCAGTATCGAGCGTAAACACATTCTGATCTGATGTATTCATTGTTGCCAATAAAGAAAGATTGCTAGGTATTTTTATAGGTCTGTCAGAAGCGTCCTTGCCGTATATTTCCTTTGCGATATCATAGTTGGTAATACAGTATTTTCCTGAGCCATCCTCCTCACGATCGAGTAACTGAAATACATCACCGAATATTGCTGGTGCATTTCCACGGTTAATTTCCTCTATTACCAGATAGCACATTTCATAGTCATGTTCCTGTGCATATTTAAGAGCATTTGTAAATGGTCCGGGAACGAACTCATAGGTCAGCTTTTCCTCACCTTCAGCATTTGTTTTTAGCCTCGGCATTATCTGACCTATAAAGTCAGAGTATGTATAGTCCGGATGAAATACAACTCTTTCACTTTTTGAGCCATTAATGATCTGATCGACATAATAGCTCTTGCCTGCACCCGGAACTCCATAAACCAGAATGTTCCTGCCCCCTGAGACAGCTTGACTGTCAGCGCCATCACGTACTGGATCAGTATCAAGATATGTAATAAGATGCCGGTCTTTTCCACTGTACATTTCTATGAAAGTATCGTATCTTTTATCAGACTTGCCAATTACTTCCATAGCGTAGTTGCTATTGCTTTTATCGTATATTGCAATAATATCGTCCACAGCGTATGACGCCTTTTCAGCCGAAAGAATCTTTTTGAAGTCTCCTCCGAACCTCGGATCTGTGGCAGCATTTATAGTAACGACCCCACTTTCGCCTGATTTGATTCCGGTAAAGCGAAGCCCGTTTTCATGACCGTAAAAGAACTCTCTCACAATATCACCGGTTACACTTACTTCATGTGTAACATCATGTGGGAAGATCTTTCTAATATATACTCTCATTGCCGTCATCCTTTCTGAAAAATGGATCATAACCTATTACTTATTCTGAGAATTTACCAAATATTCACTCCATTGCTCAGCAATGGCCTTAGCAAAGCCAGGGAATGTTTTGCTTCTGAGATTGCGTCTTTCCTCAGGTGTTTTTGCTTTGCTTAATGCATCTGAATACCATTTTGGGAGACGTTTACCGCTGCTCAGTTCGACCATTTCGCCTTTTCCTACAATGTTGGTAGGCTCTAGCAGAGGCAGATTCTTCAGCCACAGACATGTTGCTTTTGACGCTTCATCTCCAAAATAATATGGCTGTACTATCTGATCCGCTTTTCTGTACCTTGTGTTCATAACACCAATCGGATTCTCAACAGCTATATGATCAATCGGAGCATTAATGAGCGACATAAAGAATTCAGCAGCCTCTTCTCTGTCTGCAGCCCTGTTGGGAAACCTTGGATGAGGTCTTCTCTGCTCAACTGGCAAATCTTTATCATCAGGATGATAGAACCATCTTGCACCACTGACTGCAAGATAAGTGCATGGTGGATGAGCGATCATTATATCCCAATCCCCATCGATAAAGCATGATTCTCCCGTCTCAAGAACACCACCTTTATCCCGTATTACAGCAAGAACATCCTGCTTGAAATGCCACTCCGGATGCCCTCCACTGCACGGAAGAATATCGCAGCTGTATGCGTTATGACCCAACTTCCTGAATTCAGTGCATACTCTCTGGCTTTCCTCGCACGCAACTAGTACATTTAGTATTTTTTTCTTTCCTCTGTTTTTATCCAATGTCATGCCTGCTGCTTTTGCTATGTTCTCCGCAAATAAGACGGGAACTGCATTCCCTATCATCTTGTAACAATAGGCGTTTGATCCTACAAATTCATAATCCATGGGGAACGACTGAAGCAGGGCCGCCTCCCTGATCGTTATAGATCGTAACTGCTCTATGTCAGGATGTATAAACATCAGTCCGTCTTTGTAAAGATGGGAAACTATCGTAGGTGATGGTTTATCCCATTCAAGACTTCTGTATTTGTTGTGATTCGATCTTTTACCAGACACACTTTCATAAAAATCGAGTTTGTCCTTGGTAGGTAAGTCGTTCATAGACTCCGAAATCCACCGCCTGAAAACTTCGCGATCCCTGTCGTTATGATACCTTGGGATATGTAGCGGTATCTCTTCATTGCCAATCAACTCATGGGAGATGTTCTCTCTTCCATTTTTTACAGACTTTTCCAACGGTCTGAACTTTGGCATATTACCGATAGCATCGCGTACAGTTTTCTTAGGGAGATTGCTTTTCAAACTATCCAGCGCGTCATAAAAGTTTTCGATTTCTAGCCCTATGCAATCTTTGTTTGCGCCGAATATTATTACCCTATGTCGTTCCTGCGGCACCTGAAAGTCTGCCGCAGAATACACGGATTTTTTCAGGTTTTCAGTGTCCCTTATTGTGTAGCCGATGTTATTGAATGCTTCATATATTCTTTCTATGACCGGTCTTCCTCCCGGCTCTGCGCTTAACATCCCTGGAACATTTTCGAAAACAAAGGCATCAGGTCTGAAATAATCAACAACTTTTACAAAGCTTTCGAACAGATAATTTCTGTAATCATTTTTCATAGAATCAGGATCCTGAGCACGCCCGGCAATTGAATAAGCCTGACATGGCGGTCCACCTATAATCAGGTTAACCTTTCTTCCATTTACGACTCCATCAAGACCTCGTTCCATAACGACAGACGAATTATCAGAGTACATTGATCTGCTCTCATCACTCCAGTGGCCCTTAAGCAGTTCTTCTGTTCTCTGGATATCAAATTCAACGACTGTTCGCATTGTTTCTTCTTGAGAATAGCCCCACCGTTTCTGGAGATTTACCCTCAAGGTTTCAACCATTGGGTGTTCCCACTCAACGTGAGCTAATGCTGTATATCCCTGCTTCAGGAATCCTTCTCCCAAACCACCACAGCCTGCAAATAAATCTATAAATGTGTATTTGATCTCCGCCATTGTACTCTTACCGTCCCGCTTTCAATGTAGATAATGAAGACTTTCTGCCATTGTTTTTTCTCATATCAACTGGTTTTTCAGCATTCTGAGGTATAAGCCATAAATTGCCTTTTTTTATTGCACCTGCTACTCTTTGTTCTTTGCAGTATGTATTAACCATTCTGCTTGAAACATTCCACTTTATTGCCATTTCCTTAACTGTAAGATATTCCATATTAACCTCCCTGCTTATTATTTATTATAAGGCCAGGGATTGATTTCTTCAACATCTCGAAATAATCACACACAATTTTTCATATATCGTACGAAATGCATAAACAAATCAGTTTGATAACATGAACAGATTTCAAGATGATATGACATTTGCTATTAAACAAATATGCTGATCCCTGAAAAGAAGGAGAGGCAGGCTCCGAAGTAAAGAACCTGCCACCCCATCAGTTTGGTTATCAAATTGTTATCAAGGTCTACTGTTATTTCTTGATAGCAAATATTGTATCATACAAGTTCTTGTTATTCACCGATAAACACCAGTTATTTTTAGTAGTCTTCATCACAGGTATAGCAATGATTCCCGTCAGTATCTCCGCTAGCGCAGTACGGGCACTCCTCATCATGATAGGTGCTACCTCCGTCTGATCCGAATCCACCTCCAAAGAGCCCTATATTTACAGCTATCCCGCAAGAAATGCATATCAGGGCCCATATATAATGGCCTGATTTGAACAGCGCTACACCTGCAGCTATTCCTATAATCGCCGGCAGCAGGACTATACCTACAGTTAATCCCACCAGCACCAATATTATGATCAGTACAGTCTTCACAGTACGACACCTCTCTCTTATTCTTTTAGTGTCAATAAGACCTGACTAAATGATAGCACTTTCCGAAGAATGACATTGTCCGATAAATGCCCCTCGATTTCTAGCCAATATAAGGAAGGGCCCAAAGCAGCCCCTCGCATATAATTCTATTACGGTTTCAGCACTCGATCAGAGATATCCTGCTCCGGTTTGTTATACTCTTCCCAGGCATCCATGGCTTCCTGCTTTCTGATCTCATCTATATCAGGTTCCATAGCTGCATACGGATCGACCTCACCCATTCCGACAGGATCATCAGGATCATAGTCTCCATAGTATCCTTCATTGTAGAGTTCTTTTTCTCTTTCAATCAGCTCATCATTTGTGAAGCCATCCCGGGACCGGCGGACCGATGACAGTATCCGTTTTGCCGTATCTTCATAATCTCCTGCATAAGTAGATATATCGAGAGAACATATCGTGCCGTCATCATCCTGCCAGGAATATTCCACGGCATATATATCTAGCTCTCCTTCTTCAAAAGCCTCATACCTGCAGTCTATCAGCGGGCCATAATCAAAGTCCTTATAGTCGCATCTGATATTCCTGACATCTTCTGCATCCTTGAATCTGGCTATGACAACATCCTTCAGGTCCTTTTCTTCGATACCTTCTCTCGTAATATAGCTGCGGACAACGTAGTAATCTCCTGCATCATTATAGAACCCGAATGACTGCATATTCATGAACATCCCGCCGTATCCATAATTGTATTCATCGAAGTAACCCGCCGGAACAGTGAATGAATAGTTTTCGGATATAACAACCTCTTTCTCCGGAAAGACCGCATTTCTGGTAAGGTCTGCATCCGTCACAGTATCTGCTGCGTTGATGACTCCGTATTTAATAGTATCTACACTCTTCTGATACTCCGCAGTTTCATAGTATGAGGTGCTCCAGTCGCGAAGAACATTGATACCGTATATAGATGCCGCCACAAGCAGGACAGCAAAACAAGCCGCCAGGGCCTTTACGGTCCCTCGTGGCATGTTGATCCTGACACTGATAGCATTGATGATCACCGAAATGACATTTCTGCCGTCCTCATAGTTGATCTCTTTGGTCCCGACAGCAATGTCTTTACTGATCTGCTCGACAGTTTCCTGTGTTTCGAGCTCTGCAGTCCTGCCTTCAGGCTTAACATCCGGATATTCATGAGATATGGAGTCCTGTGTTCTCATATGCATGGTATGTAGTATGCTACTCAATGTATATCGCAATTATATCGTCACGGCCGGGGCATCAGGTCGCGCCGGAAGCGACTTCTGCTTGTATGTCAACTAAATGATAGCACTTTCCGGTGGGTGACGTTGTCCGATAAATACCCCTCGATTCTGGGCATTTTAAGAGGGGCTGAGGCCCCTCCTATATATCTGATTAACACGGTATTTGGTTTAGTTTAATTACAGATTAAAAATCGATACCTGTTTCTCTTTCAAAGACTCAACCTTTCTTATAGTAATCTTATCTCCTGCCGCCTCATCGACTCGTCCACAGAGAAGTGGTGAATCAGGATTGTAAAGATGGCACTGGCTGATTACTCTCTCGTTGTTATAGTTGGCATAGCAATACTTACATCCATTCTTGCAAGTGTTATATGCACCAACTTCTACGCTTTCCATGCATCCGCATTCCGGCCGTTGATTCTTGTCTTTATTGCCCTTAAGTGGGCAGCCTATAAGCTCTTCTATCAGGGATTTATCTATGCAATGCCCATGAGCTACGCCTACTGACTCCAGATCAATTGCTTCTGCGCACGATTCTATTACTAATCCTCTTTCATGTGCAATTTCGGCAAGCTTGCCGGCAATTTCCAGCATCTCTTCCGAACCAGTATTTTCTATATGCAGACCTGCTGTATTTCTTTGAGTTTTTGCATAAAGGTCCACAAAACTAATCACAACTTTTTCTGTGTAGTCTTTCAGTTCATCAGCGATTTTGGTAAATGCCCTGTAATGATAATCCTTAGTATATCTGTCATTTAACAGAATTGGATCATATCTCCATATAGTTCTCTTCTTTCCTATTTTCTCAGACAGTTCTTTGAATGTCGGAATAAGCACCTTATTCTTATCAGGTAATCCAGGCTCAACATCTCTGCCATAACCCGTCAGAGTAATCTGGAAGTAATACAGATAATCGCTGAGTTCATCCAGCTTGTCTATCATATTGCATGGATTCTTCGTCCAGAACACAATACAATCAACAATTTCCGGAGAAAGGTCGATCCTGCTTATCTGATGTGCATTCATAGGATTCTTCACATACAGATATCCTTCTCTTATTCTGTTGATGAACCATTCTGAATAATAATTAGGTATATCGGTCCTGCGGCTTACACTTAGAATCATTTTTCTCTCACTTTCTCAAACTCGCATATCAGATATTTTTCTCTGCTTCTTGAAAAGGTCGGTTTGTATCCAGTCAACTTATCAACAATAGGAAGAATACTGCTAGGATACTCTGGATATCGGACATAGTTTTTAGGATCAACAATATATCTGTCACAAAAGCGGTTGGTGTAAAAGCCTACACACCTGAAACTATTTCTTTCCACACTGTTTTTCAGTTCTATTAATGCATTAAGATCATTCCAGCTACTATCGTCATACCTTATCACTGATGCAACAATATAGAAATGCTCCATTTCTATGCTTTTTTCTGCAAGAGCACTTTTTATTTTCCGAAATTCCTCACCTGTATTGTCAAAATAATAAATATCTCCAGTAGATTTCGGGAACAGGATAACATCATAGTTTATCTCATTGTTAACCAGAAAATCTCCCGCCAGAGAATTGAAGTATGTAGCTTCATCTTTAATATTGATGTCCGTGGCAACGCAGTATCCGTCCTTGCTCCAATCCTCTTTATCCACTCCAGTGTAACGAACGATTCTTTCGGTTCGATGTATCTTCAATGCCTCCTGTAATGCCCATGCATCTATCTTTGCCCCACATCCAATTGATAATATATTTATTTCGTCATCAGGAAGCCCTAAGTCCAGCAAATCCAGAAACATATTAATGTATTCACATATATATGCATAAAAGTATCTTAATGCGTATGCCGCTCTATTCCATTTATCGCCATAGCAAAGCGGACGCTTTGGAATCACCGAAGGACTACCCATATCTTTAAGATCAAGGGCTGCTGCATTTAAGATTCTCTCAATTTCTGCGAAATCGTCAAAGATATCATACGGTCTTTTTAACTTTTTTATGTTTTTTAGCGTTAGTTTTTCATGTTTCTTTTCCGGGATAACAACTATAGGAACGTCTCCGAACATTAACTCTTCATTCTTATCAGAAATTGAAGTAGATGGCATGTCTATTGGTTTACTGGTCGTCTCAATATCATTTAATGATAAAGCAGTGATATGCGTGAGTTCTTCTCTCAACTCATTATCATCAGCTTCATCTTCGAAACTAAGGTATTTCTCAAAGCTTTGAGGAAATTGGAATACCGGATATTTAGATTGACCAGACTCAAAGTCAATCCTTATCTTTCCGTTTTCATATGATTCTATAATTCCCTTTCCAAAAGATATATGCCTAACTTTTTTTCCAACCAGTTCCATAATCGGTCTCCATTGTAGATTAGCTACATAAACTGCACATGCTTTCTATGCCCACTTATTGTTATTATAGTCTGATTTCATCACTCCCGCTAAAACCAGCGCTGCGAAAGATCCTATTCCCGGAATAAGATTAATCAGTGCTAGCCATCCACTCTTATTGGCATCATGAAAACGTCTGACTTCAATCACAATCCAATAAACAGCAAGAATAATGTATGCGAATCTGGCCGCTTCTGTTCCAATCACCAACCCAAGAATCAGATTTGCTGCTGTAGCTATCAGAAATGATACTCCTACGTTGATCCAGTAGTTTTTTATAGAGTAAGGTATTTTCATGTTCATAGTATTAATCCCTTCTTCAAGTAGCAATCAATAATAGTACTCTTCAGGCTCCTCGATTCCTGCATACGGGTCTTCTGCATCATCATCGTTGTAGTACTGCCACGACTCAGCAAGGCTCATATTGTCCTCGATATACTGCTGATGAGCTTCCCATTCATCCTCGTTTTCCTGCTCAAACATCTCATCCTCTGGCTCATCAAAGAACTCATTATCTGAAGTTATGTCACAGAGTAAGCTAAGTGGGAGCCCTGTTCTTACAGATTCATTATATAGCTCTACAATTTTCCCGATACCAAGGCCATAAATAGCTCTGCAGTCCTCTATTTTAATAAATTCAGCATATAGACCGGTTGTAAGGTTTTTAATATACACCGGCTCGTGCTTATATGAGGCAAGTGTCTGTTCGTCCTTTACTACATTCTCTTCCAATCGGTTTATCTCCTTTTCAAGTGATGCCCGTTCATAGCTATCTTTGCTGTCGCGGAATTGCCTTCTGAGCTCCGAGATATAGTCCCGCCTCAACGTGATTCTGTCTATCAGTGCTGCCTGTTCGGATCGGTATTCATCCAGATCGGTTCTTACTCTGACCTGATTGTCAAAATCATAATCAATATCTTTAAGTACGTCTTCCAGATGTATTACTTTCGGTACGCAGAAGTCCCCTGATTCAACTATTTGTTGCGGGTTCATTTTTGTTATTTTTCTTATTGTTTTATAGAAAACTGAATAATCGCTGTACCCGTAACGGGCAATTACACCATCCATCGATTCATCAGGTGAATTGACTATGGCCTCCATTGTCCTGAAGGCCTTCCGTTCCTTGTAGTAGCGGTTGACTGTAATGTCGCAAGGATAGAAATATTTGAACAGGTCTCCAATCTGTTGCGATGTCATCGCAAGAGTTATCTTCAGGTTCTTTTCAATCTCCTCCCACGGTTCAGTCACACTTTTTTCTATGGTATCAATTATGGTATCAAATTCTTTATAAATCATTTCTTGTGTATACTGACTTCTGTCACGCCGCCTCCTGCAGCCTTCTTTTACTTTGATTTAGAACCGCGATTCCGTATTCTTTCTCAATAAATTTAATGTATCCTGGCAACTTCGTCATTGTTCTGTGAATCGCATAATCGGATCTGCCCCTCTTGTGATCGATAGCATCCTTCAGACATACACCATTACGGTAATACTTCAGCACACCGCAGTACCTCTTCTGCGAAAACAGGAAGTAATGGACTCCTTCTGCTACGATATAGAAATCAATTTTCCCGTTAGCGTTCTCTTTACAATAGATCTTTGTCATGATTATACACCTCCGTTCCTCTCTGCTATCTGAAGTATACGAATCACGACTCTGCATGAACATTGCAAAACTTAATCAAAAAATGCACTCTTCCAAATTTATCCTGTAATTGAGTAAATGATAGTACTTTCTGTTAAATGATGTTGTCCGATAAATGCCCCTTCGATTTTAGGGCAATCTAAAGAGGGGTATAAGTGCCCCTCCTTATCAGCCGTAAATCCACAAAGAATCGTCTCGAATCTATACTAATCTCTGGACTCTACAATGATGTCATCTAGTTCTTCAAGCTTACGCTCAAGATATTCTGCGATAGTATAAATAGCGTTCGCTTTATCTGCATCAGAGCCACGAGGCTCTACAGCCTCGCAAAGTTCTGCTGCTAGCGTCCGGATCGAGCTGGCATCAGCAACGAGCTGACTTATAATATATTCTGCTTTAGTCGTTTTCATGATAACCCCTTTTTCCCTTGATAGTTATTCTACTCCGCTATATATGCTGCTACTATCTCTCCGTAATAAGTCACATGCGGATCTCTGTTAGCCATTGGATATGTTCCCGGTACATCCTGCGGATACATTCTTGCCTGGATATCCTCCGGAAGCAGGTCGAGTTCCTGCGGTTGTCTGTATATCACTTTGCACTCGAGAGTCAGCGGGAATTCTTTCACTGCAGGCACGGAGATGACCTCCGGATCAACCAGAGTCAATCCAGCCTCTGTGACCTTGTCTATGTCCCTGCCGCTCTTACCGCCGCAGACTGCGATTATGTTCTTGTCATAATCGCCTAACGGCACATTGACTGTGAACTCAGGATTCTTGTCCAGCTGCTCTCTTGTGAACCTGCCCTCGCGTACATATACAGCAAATACAGGACGACTCCAGTTGATGCCGAATGTTCCCCATCCGATCACCATGCTGTTCACCTTATCATCTGCCTTGGTTGTCAGAAGCAGTCCTCCCGGAAGTGCCTTGAGGATATCTCCTGCATAATCTTTAACGTCTATCTTTTTCATGTGTTATGTCCCCCTGCTCTCTATAGTTCACGCAATACAAGCACGGTTATCCCAAGGTTATCACCCGGCTGTATCCTCAGCACCTTAGGATGGTACTTATATTCGTCTATTATCATATTCTTGAGGCTGGTACCGCGGTTGTATCCGTGGATCAGCTTGATCTGGTATGTGCTGTCATCAGCATTCTTCAGGGCACGGTCGATTGCCTTGATGGCATCTTCCCTGAACATGCCGTGCAGATCAAGATTTACGATAGGACTTCCCATCTGCCTTCCCTTTCTATGTCGTCCGGATTTGATTCCTACAGCTCCGTGTATATCATTCCATGTTTGCCGCGGTCGGACCGCATAAGCGAGATGTAATCAACCGTCATCGTTGCACCGAACAGTTCAGACATCTCTTCTCTTGCTGCATCTGAGAGCCTGCCGTTAGCACGCCTCATGAGTGTGATATGCGGCGAGAACTTCTTCCTGTCGAATGGTATATCCGCCTCAGAAAGAGCCCTCCTCAGCCGTCTTGCTACAGACTGCAGCGGCGCACTTTCCTTAATACCGGCCCACCACAGATCTCCGAAAGCTCCTATGCCGCTGAGGGTTATATCAAACGGCCTGATTTCAATGCTGTCAACAACGCTCTTCACATAGTCCGGATCATCATAATCACCGATGAATGCCAGTGTCAGATGCATGTTCTCCTCAGGAGTCTCCCTGCCGCGCACGCCATAAGTCCTCATGGTATCCTGGATATCCATGAGTGCTTCCTTCATCTCATCATTCAGATTGATCGCTATGAACAGTCTCATCTCTGTATTTCTATCGCATTCCCATCATCATTCCCAGTACGAAGGGAATGAGCCAGATTATCCATACTATAAGGCTGAATCTGTGGAATGTATGCATGGCCTTCTCATCTTTACGTACCAGAACTACTGTAGCCCATACGGCATGTATCATCATGAGTATGATGGCTATCATGCCAGTGATACCATGGGCGCTCATCAGGCCTCCTCCTGATCCGTCAGCAAGCTTCGACATCATTGCTGTGCCGGCTGTGTCCATGCATAGACCGAGCCAGAAGAAAACCAGATGTATCGGTTTAAGCACCTTTGCCCTGTGCTCGGACAATACGCCTATTGTGTAGAATATCAGTGCTAATGTAATGGCTATGACAGCCTTCATAAGTAACGGACTCATATCTCGTATCCCTCAAGACCTTCTGAGAAGTCCAGTTTCTTCATGACTGCAACTGTATTGATCGCGTCATTGAGCGCATCATGGCTTCTCTCCGGTTTGATATCGAACTTCCACATTGCGTACGAAAGTGCGAAGCTCCTGTCTTCCTGTGTGATCTGATCGTCGAATACGATCTGCGCATCGTAGCATTCCGGAAGCACCTCTATATCCATTTCATGTATGCTCATGTTGTCCTCGAGCATAAATATATCTGCATCTCCCCAGGTGATGAACGAATAATCATCCCCGCACCAATTAAGGAACTCTGCGCAGACCTCAGTGAAAGGTCTTCCCTGCATCAGATCGTCATCCGTCATTTCAGTGACTTCAGTGACATGCTTATTCATTTTGGTGTAGAACACAGGCCTGACTATCTCAGAATATCTGTCTGTTATATTCAGTTCCTGCAGATTATCTATCTTTACCGCTCCGATTTGTATGATCTCGCCGCTGAGATTGAACGGCTCTCTTATCATGCGCTGCGGAGACAGCGGCTGGTTCCATTCAAGATCTATTACTATATAATTCATTCTTCCTATTCATCCATTGACTTCATGAATTCAACTGCCCATTCGGAATTTATGAGAAGGGTCTTCCTGTCCTTGATGTCCGGCAGCTTGTCCTTGAGAGACTCTGACAGCTGATCGTACATATCCTGCGGCAGCTTGACTGTACCGAGGATGCCGTCCTTGCCCAGCACTACGAAGAACTCTTCGTTGAAGTCATATCCGTAATACAGAGAGAACGCCATCAGATCAGGCTGCTGCTTCTGAAGGGATCCGCCCATGAACACCTTCATGAGCTCGAGTATCCTGTCATCCTTACCCCTGTCAAATATGTTGATCTTCTCTCTGAGGCTGTTCTGTGTGAAAACTATCCTGTACAGATAGTCCTGAGTATTCTCTTGGAAAGACTTCAGGATGTCCTTGTTGTCCTCTGTCTCCGGAAAGCCGCTGAAGGTGCATGCATCATAGGCAGCCTGATATCCTTCTTCTGACATGACGAAGTAGATCATTATCTTGTTCTCCATATCATGATACAGGACAGGATAATTGACTATCGTAGTATGTCCGCATTCAGGACAGGTGAACTTGAACAGGTCTCCTGTCAGCACCTTCTCCTTGAGATCCGGATCAAGTGTAATGTTGACGCTGTCCCATACGGTGAAGTCCGCTTCCTTCCCGCAGCCCGGGCATGTTACCGATTCAATATGATTTCTGGACATATACTTGGTTCTCCTTCGGTATCTACTTGATTTCTGAATTGATTATAACATTAATCTGCTGTCTTTCTCTTTTAATCTAAAAAGCGCAGGAGTCCAGGCGGAGGTGACGATTTATGAGTTGCCCGGGCTCCCGCTGCTAAAGTGATGCCTATTCTACTTCGAAGACATAGTCTTCCATCTCTATATCGAAGTTATCGCTGTATGCTCCGATCTGGATTTTGACTGGCTTCTCAGGATCGAGGCCCTTGAATCTGAGGACGCCCTCCTTGGAGGCTCCGTCGAGGATATCTCCGATGTCATCGCTGCCATCAGGATTTGCCTCGTAGTTGTCCTCATGCTCGAACTGCTTGCCGTCCTGGATAGCCTTTGCATCGTACGTATAGATTGATGCCTGGTAACCGGACTCGTTCTTTACGCTGAGGTATACCCTTGCCTCGCCTCTGGCGTACTCTATCCTGTCAAGTGTCACACTGACGCCATGCTGATCTTTGGTCTCTCCGACTTCCTTGGTACTCTCTGCCGGAGCAAATACGTCATCATATCCGCCGACTTCGAGTGATTCAGCAGTGATCATCATCGCTGTCACTTCACCGCCCATCATGTTCTCTCCCTTGAAAGTTCCGGTGATCTCACCGTCCACTTTGATGAAGTCATCTTCCTTCACATCCGCAGCCATTTCCTTATCTGCATAGACCAGGAACTGCTGGTTCGCAGTCTCAGGATCGTACCACACCTGCATCGCAATGGATTCTCCGTCCTTGTCGACATTGAAGACCTTGCCTACGATGTTGACATACTTACCCTTATACGAGTCTGCGTCACTGAGAGCCGCGTCGATCTCTGAGTCTTCAAGATAGACCTTCTCTGCAGGCTCTGATGATCCGCAGCTTCCCAGAATGAAGAGTGCTGCGAACAGCGCCATGATGATGGCCAGGTGTTTCTTCGTTTTGCCTTTCATACTACTTGCCTCCCTTTCTTATAGATGTATAGTGTGTTTTATACCCGGGCAGAAAATCTGCCTTGATAACTGTGATGTCTCTCCGGAATGCTGTCTGCTATGCTGCTGCGCTCTTGAGTTCTATGCAGTCTCCGTTTTCAATGTATATGAGATCCTGCGGCAGTTCTGTTGTCAGTTCCTTGAAAATGTTGATGAGATATTCTTTGTTTGCCTTTTCCATTACTGTTTCCGCCTTTCTTATACGCTGCATTCACGGCAGCTTCCGCTGGTTGATCGTTTTCCGTTATTCCTCTACTCTGCCTTCAGTTATGCAGCAGAGGATGCCGTTCTTAAGTACGTAGAGTATTGTTCCCTCTGCTGTGTCACCGATCTTGTCATAGAGTCTGCCGGCACTGTAGCTCTCGCCGCATACAGTGTAAGGGCTGTTGGCTACGTGTCCTATCTGGCCGAGTCCCTCGAGCTCTACCTTGATGGCCTCACTGTCATACTCATTGTCAGGGTCCTTGACCAGTCTGACCTTCATGTCCTTCTCAAGGAAGTCTTTTCCGAAGAAGTGGTTGGTTCCTGTGATTGTGAAGTAGATCTTATCCATGATGCATCCTCGCTTTCTCTTAGATTTTCTGTCTGTGTGTTTTATTTCTTGATTACATATTAGTCTGTTATGAGTCCCATTTATTTCCCTCTATTGAAAATAGGCGCTTGATTAAGTCCAGTAAATATCCCTCGATTATCTGATCGATTGCACGAAAAAACAGGCCCCTGAGGACCTGCTCTTTCCGTTGGATTGTCGTTGGATTGTCTTTGGGTTATTGTGGATTGAATTTTTCCTATATATAGCACAGGTCAGATCAGCGCGATCAGCACCCCGACTGCGATCACCGGCAGCATGTTGGCTACGCGGATCTTCTTGTCCCAGATGAGGTTGATGCCGAGGCAGTACAGGACCATAGGCCTTGCTTCGCCGCCTCATGATGAAACGCCTGTACTCGTCCGGACCTTCGCGGGATTTTGCACGGAACAATTCGGGCTGCATCGATAAGAATAATAACCTGCAAAGGTCAAATCAAATCTAACTATTTGTCTGCCTTGACCACTTGTGACATTATGGAGAAGCTAGTTATTCTTAAATAATTAATGGAGGTTATCCTATTATGAACGCAGTAGAAAAGTTAGAACAGCTTCAGAATCGTTTTGGCGTATGGACAGAGGCAGATCCTGCTGTAATGGAAGCATTCGGCGGACTGGTACAGGCATCTTTTGACAACTGTGCTCCTCTCGATGCAGCTACACTCGAGCTGCTTATCGTTGCAGTATCCGTAGCAAGAAAGTGCGAGCCTTGCATCTATTCACACGTCAGTTCATATATTGCAGCCGGCGGCACAAGAGAAGCTCTTGTATCCGGACTCAACGCAGCTCTTCTGATCTGCGGCGGCCCTGGAATGGCTTATTCAGCACTTGCTCTTGAAGTATTCGATGAGCTCAAGGCAGCTCAGGTTGAAGAGTAATCTGATATACGGACCAATACGGACCATGAAAAAAACAGGCGGGAATCCGGTCGGATTCCCGCTTTCTTCGTTATCAGCATGTGATGATGGCCCGCTTCCATACTTGATCATACTAAATGGTCAGACCGCACTGCATGATGACACCCAGAGCGCTGTCAGGGTTATCGCGGATATATGCCAGCACCTCATCATGTATCATTGCTTCTGTTACATCATTAAACCGGCTGATATACTCCTGCCCCTCTGCATCTTCAGTGTAGGTCTCTGAGTTGTCGATGCCGAGCTTCTTCATGATGGATAAGAGCCTGTTTCCCGTCTCAGTGTCCATCACCTTCCATTCCATAAGACGGTGCGTGAAGTCATACGCATTGAGCGGCTTATCAGGCTTGGTATACGGAGCGCACTCATAATCGATCACAGTCTCCACATAGTCCTCGTATGTCCTCGGCAGGTCGTTCTCGAGGTGATGCGGCTGCGTTCTGGTATGCATCTCCTGCGCGGCCCTCTGATCCATGAAGAGATACATCAGCATTTTGTCCATATCATGGACTGCCGCCCTCTTCAGCATCTCCTCCCTGAGAGATGGCTCATGGATGTATCTGCGCACGCAGTACTCGAATGCCCTTCTGTGCCTGTATGTATATATGCACCACTCAAGATTTCTCATAACAGTATATTACTTCAGGAGATCTTCTCCCTCTCCCATCATCGGGATGTCTACTGCTGTGGCGTCCTCAAGATGGAACATCATCAGCTTGTGGCCTGTCTCGTCGTTATAGATATTTCTGAGCTGCGGCATTGCCTCGAGGGATGCCTCTGCATACTTAGGGTCTGTCTCGAAGACTGCTTTGCCGGTATAGCGGAGCCAGTGGCCATCAGGCTTTGCACATGCGATCTCGACCTTAGGGTTGAGGCGAAGCTGCTTGTACACCTCTTTGAAATCGCCGACGCCGAACAGGACTTTGCCGTCCATCTCCATGTGTGCGCCGAGCGGTCTTACCTTAGGCTGGTCGCCGTCTGCTGTTGCCAGATAGAAAACGCCTGCTTCTGTCAGAAAATCATTTACCTTACTCATTTGTTGCCTCCCCTGTGTGATAGTTTATCTATTCTTGTATTGCTGTATTCTGTGCAATAGTTTATCAGATTATGTATGACTGAATCTCACCTGCGCAATAGTTTATCAACATACTCTTTAATAAAGAATACATAGGTGAAGTACGCGAATGCACCGAGGCTCGCCTCTACTATTACAGTCGCGAGCAGGTTCGTGAGCATATTCTCGCCGGACATGATCTTAGGCACATTGATGACGAGGCCTGCTATAAACAGTGCGACCAGCAGCAGGAACACTGCGCCGAACACGACCGGGATCATATAGTGCTCGTATTTTGCATATCTCCGCTCGTCCGTCCAGCTGTATATTGTCACCCCGAAGAATACCGTCCAGATCAGGAACAGCCAGAACATCAGCTTGCCTGTGCTGTAGTGCATCCCAAAGAAAACGACCCCGGCAAACCCCAGCAGGAAGGCCAGTATAAAGAATCCCAGTATGAGCTTGTATCTGTAGTCGCCCTTCTCAGGCCTTGCGTATCTTCGCGCCATATGTCTCGGGTCATGCTCTGCCATGTGCCACGGGCTCCTGTGTGTCAGGTGCCTTAACCTCACGTTCGCTCATGAATTATTATACACAACTCTGTGCATAATTGTGCCATAAACATCTGCCGGTAAGGTCCACGCACAGGACCAAGGTTACACTTTCCCGCGGACGTCTGCATCAAGTATTCCTGCGTAAATTGCCTTGCCGCCTGTGAGCTGGGCCCACATGTTGTCACCGTAATCGTAGTGCCACCACTCTGATGGCAGATTGGCGAAACCCGCCGCCGTCATGACGTAATAGAGCATGCGGCGGTTTTTTCTTGCGGAAATGTTTGCAGTGTCGTGCGCGTCAGGCTCAGTTGCAGTGTCGCCTGTTGCCGTATCGTGCCCCCGGCCGGGCTCGAAATAATCCGTCCAGGTAGCATCACTGAACGCGTCAAATGAAGTGCCCATATCAAGCGGCTCACCATCCGGCCCGATAATAGTGAGGTCCACCGCGCCGCCTGTATTGTGGATGGACGGCTGCAGCACATCATACGAAGGCATGGATACGCATGTCCTTGTATGCATGTCCAGCTCCTCCTCGGTGAGATCAGGCATCTCTGCTCTGAACCGGGCGCGGTAATGATCCCACAGGGCCTGCTGGACTGCTATCGGCCTGTAGGCATCGAGTATACGGAAGTGATATCCCTCAGGCAGCATATCCTCTGCCCTGTGCAGCATGTCTCTGACAGTCTGCCGGGCCATGATACTCGGGCTGCTTCCCGGAAGCGGCTTTCCGCCGATCTCTTTCCAGTGATAGTAATCCGAGTCACACTCAAATTCATCATCGAGGTATACTAGCGGCTCATCGGACGGGTCCTCGACTGTGAGGAAGCCGTACGGGAATTCTATGTGCGGGATCTGTCTGCTGAGATCAGCAGGTGCATGTTCACTCGAATCTTTATGCGTTATAGTCTTGTGTAATTCTGACATACTTTTGCGCCTCATCTGTGCTATACTATGCATGCGAGTCAGGATACGGATGGTCAACCATTTTGTGCTATTGAGAGCACCAACCACATCCTATCCGCTCGCTTTTTTTACTTGTCTAAATACTAAAGTACCGCATCGGCTCATTCAAGAGCGATACGGTGCTTTTGCCTTACAGCATTGATCCGGAGAGCCAGTGTGCAGTGTCTCAATTTGCCTATATGGACACTATCTCATTATCGCAATTATATGCTCATTGCCCTTATGAACTTCTTCAGCACTTCAAGCATGTCTGCCGGCAGCCTGCTCTCGCACTCGTGCTTGAGATCTTCCGGCACTCCGTAGAAAGCCTCTGCGATCGAGCCAGCGATGCATGTAAGCGTGTCGCAGTCTCCGCCGAGGGAAACGGCTGTCCGTATTACATCTTCAAAATCTACGCCCTCAAAGAATGCAGTGAATGCCTCCGGGACTGTCTCCTGGCATGACTCCACATGCCTGTATCCCGGCCTGATCTCATCGCATGTCCTGCTGAAATCATAGCCGAATTCCCTGATGACATACTCCTTGATCTCATCCTTGCTGCTGCCATTTCTTGCCATGAATATAGCCGCAGCGACTGACTCTGCGCCCTTGATCCCTTCAGGATGATTGTGAGTCACTTCAGCAGTCCAGGCTGCGACCTTGCGAGTCGTCCCCAGATCGCTGAACATCCAGCCTGCCGGCGAAACTCTCATGGCCGATCCGTTGCCCCAGCTGTTGTATGGCTGGGGGTTCCTTGCAGCAAGCCAGCCGTGGAACCTTCCGCCGTATCCTGCATAAGGATACCTGTGTCCCCAATCCTGCATACTCTCTATGAGCAGCTCCTTTACTGAAGGCTCGTCATCTATTACGCCCTGCTCTGCCGCAGTCATCAGCGCCTGAGCCACCGCAATGGTCATCACACTGTCATCAGTATAAGTCGCGCCCTTATCGAAGAACGGAAAGTCCTTAGTCTTATTGCCCCTGTCAAACTCATATGGGCTGCCAATCATATCTCCAAGAATTGCTCCGTACATATCGCACCTCACTTTCTCTGCTTTAATACTACTCTGTTTTGTTTACAGTTGCAGTATATTACTATACCAGACGACGTAGGTCGCACGAGGAGCGACAAATGTCACTAATTTTCGTTTTTTATCTCTGTAAGCGTTATTTCCCCTAACGCTAGCGGTAGTACGAGAAGCGACAAATGAAAAATGGCCTATAATAAATAAGCAGCGATGCCAGATAGCATCGCCCCTTATGAATATAGTTTTGTATTCTTATCACAATCACAATATGTGTGTACGTTAAGGTGAAGGATACAATTATTTGTATGTTTACGTTAAGGTAAAGGATACAATTCTCAAAATGACGCAATATAAGAAGGAATAATTATATGCATCAATTCTAACATTTTCCATAATTGTTTTTGTCTACTATTCTCACCCAGCTTGTTTTGTTTTTATATCTCTCTAAGGTGTTGTTAATTAGGCTTGCAGTACCTAAAGCCACACTTCCGATCGTGGATAATTGCATAGATCCAACTACTGGACCGCAGATTGAAAGCGGAATAGATACGTTAGCAACTAAATTCGCAAATCGTTGTACTTTAGGGAAATCAAGATTAATGAGTTTATTTATTTCAAATTGTTTTTTCCTCAACTCTTTTAGTATGTAATCTGTTTCATCCACCTCAAGATACTCATCTGCATTTTGAATAATCGAATCCATAACAATTGCTAATTCCTTCATCTCATCCCGATTTCTTAAGCTAAGTACCTTATATAAGTTCTTCTCTACATCGTTTAAGTAAGTATCGCTACAGTTTTCACTATGTACACAACAATTGCAACCTTTATGGAGGCCATAATGATGCAATATGCTCTCATTAGGTAGACTACATGCAAACAAGTCCTTATATGCCATGTTTAATGAATCTGCATATTTAGCCTTAGATGTTATATCATATCTAAATTTTAAATATTCCTCTTCTGATTTATCAAATAAACAAACCGCATTAAGCTCCTCCGCAACAAGTATTGAAGCATTTATTGCAGCAATCCGAGGTGCACAATATCTATTACCATTAATAATTGTTTCAAAAGGGACATTATTTCTATCACCTGCAGAAACACTGTCTGTATCAAGCTCTTCAAGTGACTTCAATTCACTTATTGCCTGATCAAGAAAACTATTATAGCAACTATCGTAATCTATGTCATTCGCATTGTATTTATATATTAACTTTTCGTTTTCAAGTATAGAATAAACTAATCTCGCCTCATTTCCAATTATTGTATTGGGGAAAAAGTCTGTACTAGGGACACATATCTTATCTGCCCACAATAATGTTTGCGGATTGACTAGCAGTTCCTCATAGTTCATGTTATTTGCATCACATGCACCAAATTCTTTTCCTACCCCTATACCAGTTATTAATACTTTTTTCATGATGCCTCTTCTTCGTGTTAATAAGAATATGTACTGTTGAGCCGAATTATTTTGACATTTCATATAAAAAGGTCAGGCATTGTCGTTGCCTGACGCCTTTGTTTATATATGGGTTATATTAAGCCCATTTATATCTTAGTTTTTCTGAACTAAAACGATTATAGTCCAGTCTTTTTTCACGCTGCAGTCGGCCAATAACTATATATGGTCTGATGTGTTGACTAGCCGCAAAGCTTTTGATGGCATCCAAACTTAAGTCTGAATTGTCTAAAAACACCTTATATGCATCTGGATCAATCAGGCTTTTGCTTGCAAAGTCATTTGCCCCAACCTCAATATCAGTATTTTCATCATAGTCAATGAAATTAAAAGAACTATTCACATCTCCATTAACAATATGTCCAAGTTCATGAAATAGTGAAAACCAGAAAATATCTGCATACGACCCTCTAATTGTCAAAACCATCTGATAAGTACCATCTTCTTTTTTAGAAATATAGCCCTGAACTGGCGCTCCTCTAAAATTTTTAACAATGGAAAAATCTATTCCATATTGACTAAACAATTCTGTCAATGATCTTTGTACAGAATCCTCTTCATTGCACATTACTTCTTTCGCCTTTTCTACAAGCTCATCTGTTTTCTCAATGTTGAATTTAGTTTTGACAACGCGGCGCTCCCCTGCAATCTGACAAAGTCTGACCCATGCCCCCATCACATATGGATTCACTTTAGATTTAGTGGACAACCTAAAGGCCCCTTCGGGAATCATCCCCTTAAGATTTGCAATATTGCTTATCTGTAAAGTCTTTCTTAGAGAGAGTATCGATTCATCAATACTCTCTCTGAGAGGCATAGCTTCTTTCTGCCTAAGATAGCTAACAACTTCCTTTAAACAATTTCTTGCATCCCTTTCTTCTTCAGTAACAGTTTCCAAAGCATTAGCATCTAATAATTCTGCATCATAATTTGCCTGGAGATTTATCCAAAATGATTTAGACACCCCGAGTGCATATTCTAATGCAAAAGCAAATTTTGCTGAAATATCTTTTTTCCCTGCAATAACATTGCATACATACGCAGGAGTCACGCCAGTTCTTGCTGCCAGCTCAGCCTGGGTAATGCCTCGCTCTGCAAGAATATCACCTATCGTCTCCCCCGGATGAATAATCAAATCACGGGATATACCAGTTATCTTTGTCGCCATGATAGTCACTCACCCCTTTCACCTCAACCTCTTGACATAATCTCACTGTATCTTCTGCTGCATTTAATTCAATTATTAGTCTTACATTTGCTGAAATATGAATCGAATATCTTATTTGTCTAAAGCCTGAAAGTTTTTCAGGCTTTCCTAGACCTAGAGATAAGAAAACTCCGAAATTGTCCGCCGCAATCAAATGGTCCATTATTTTTTTTATCGCACGTACCCATTCAAACGGCAATTTCTTTTTCAGTTTTGAATAATCGGTAAAATACTTTTCTACCCTTTTGTTCGCGTACTTTATTTTCAATAGTGATTACCGCCATTCAAGAATGCAATTAACCAATTGGTTAATTGCATTCTATCACTCGTTTAAATAATTGTCAATTCTCCTTTCATATTTTACCAAACTGACAAGCTCGAGCTACATGTCATCGCTAATAATTACCTATTTAGAATTATCAGTTAAGCATATTTACTCATTGTTTTTGCTCAATTCCATTGTTATCGGATTCTATTATCTGTTATATAAAAGGAAGCGCCTCTCGCTGAGGCGCTCCATTATCATTTTGTGTGTATTGTGCTGTACCTGTTAATAATCGGCTACTTCAAGCAGTTTCTTCTCGATTCTGGCTGTTACTTCTATGTAGTATGCCAGCTCTGCTGAATTCATTTCTGACTCGTCCATGTTCTCCATTTGCTCGAGCATTGTTGTTTCCTCGGTGAGCAGATCTGTTACCTCACTCATGAGCTCGAGGTCCGATGGGTTTTCCTGATACTTCTTCATGACTTCGCAGTAATGATCGAACCAGGCTTCGTAGTCATCCATCGTTTTCTTGAATTCTGGCGACAGGACTCTAGAGTCTGCATCCGAAGCTTCTTTAGCAGCATCTGCAGGTTCTGCTTCCTCGTTTTCCATTTCAACTGTTTCGGCTGGTTCTGATTCATTTTCTGCAGGGGCCGAGTCGCCTCCACCGCAGCCGAACAGTGCCAGCACCAGAATCACTGCTATTATGCCTACTATGATTTTCTTCATTGCCACTTACCTCCATTCTTCACAGACTGTTCCGCTGCCGCCTCAATCGTCGCGGCATATCTTCTCAAACATTTTGTCCAGAAGCTCTTCCTTGACCTCTGTCTCTGCTGTGATCTCGTCGAGCAGCAGGAGCATGCCTGCTACGGAGATCTGCTCATCTATTTCCTTGCGTTCTGCCCGCAGCTCTTCGAGGCGGGATCTGAGTACAGCTTCGTCCATTTTGTCCACCTTCTCCAGCACAACTGCTATGCTTTCAACCGGTATCCCTATGCTCCTCAGGAGCAGTATCCTCTTGGCCCTTCTTACTGCCGCGTCATCATACAGCCACTCTTTCCTGCCCTCTGAGCTGCGAACTGTAGGATGGAGCAGCCCCTTGCTGTCGTAGTATCTAAGTGCATTCACTGTAATCCCTGTGATTTCAGTGACTTCCCGGATTGTATTCAGTGACATTGCATACCTCTCTTTCCAACTATACATCTCGTTGTTACGACGAGGTCAATGCCATATTTTTGAACACTTTGATTGCTGTGATTACGCCTCCTTTCTGTGCGGCACCTCGTCATAGGAACGTGTTCCTATAACAGGCGCTGTAATTTTTGCGAATTTGCCGGCGCCGGCTGTGGCTCTTTTGGCGCATGCAAAACGCCTCCCGAAGGAGGCGCCCATGAAGTGCTTTTTTGTTTTGCCCTATATCATTTTCTTCAGGTATTCGACGCTCTTCTCCGCCCAGTCATCTTCTCTCTGCAGGGTCTCTTCGAGTGTTTCGCACGGCTCCATCCAGGACTCGAGGATGACGTTGAAGCCGCTGTCGGATCTTGCGCGGCACTCTTCGTAGAAGCTCAGCGCGTCCAGTCTTCCGGTCCCGAGGCATGCTCCGGTGACCTTAAGCCCACCGCCGCCGTTATAGCGCTTGATCACATAGTCCTTCATGTGGAGGCAGATGCAGTACGGGGCCATGTATTTCAGCACCTCGCTGACTGTCTCCTCATGGGACAGGGAGTTGACCGAGTCGACTGTCAGACGGACCTGCGGATGACCGACAGTCTCAACCATTGCGGCATATTCCTGCGCGCTGAATCTGTCATGGTTCTCTATGCCGAGGCAGACGCCGCTTTCCTCCAGCTGCGGAACTGCGTCTGAAAGTATGCGGCAAAACTCTTCGAGGTCAGGCTGAAAATCCGGCCCGTCTGTGATGACGCGCAGGACCCGCGCGCCTATCCTCCTCGCGATGTCTATATACTCCGCCAGCCTCTCCGGCGTGGCTTTGCGCATCCCGGCCTCGAGCTCGATGCCTTGCTCCTCTGCATAGGTGCGGATCATGTCGAGCTCATCAGTGCTGCAGTTCTCCAGCGGCATGTTGTCGCCGAACTGGACGACCTGCACGCCGAGAGCGACGGCTTTGTCTATCAGTTCAAGCGGGGTCATTACCCGCTCCGGTTTGTGGTCGGGCCTCGTCCCGCATGCAAAGCAGTATGTGAATGAGCTGATTCCTATCCTGTGTTTCCCCTCCATCTCAAGTCCCTCCAATGTTTACTTATATTTTGTCGTCCGTGAATTCTTAGTATCCCAGCTGAGCTTTCAATCCGTCCTGAAGGACTTTAGACAGGCTGAGGTTATTTCTCTCTGCCTCGATTGCAAGCCATTCAGGGATCGAAAGTGTTTTCTTAACAGCTTTGGTACTTCTGCGGTATCTGGTAACGTCAACCGAAACATATGATACTACATCAGCAGTTTTGATTTCCTTTATATTCGTTGCATGTGGAAGTGGCTGATTCTCCTCAAGGAGAGCAGCTAAGTACAGGCCCATTGCTTCCTGTGCGTTTTCCATGGCCTCTTCCAGAGTGCTTCCTTCTGTAACGCAGCCTTCCAGATCAGGGAATTCTACCCAGTATGTTTCCTCTTCATGAAAGATAGCAGGATAAACTTTAAGCATGATTTTCACCTCCTTTCCAATTATCTTACGTAAATTACGTAATGTCAATATTGAAAACACAAAAAAGGCAGAGCCCCATGTCTCTGCCTTTATGCGCTTATCTTCGCGTAACGCTCGCTGCCGATAACACCCATCATTTTGTAAATTAAAAAAATCAAATGCTGATCCAGCTACTGGTTCTTATTCCTATAGTATTCCTCGACTTCCTCTGCGGTGTACTCTTTACCGTTCTCGTCGTAGTATATCGTGTTCGGATCCGGCTTGAAGTCATTACGGTCCACATATGCCTCGAATGTTACAGCGTCTGTCTTCGGGAGCTTTCCATTGTAAGTCATCTCTTCGGTTGTCTCCGAACCCGCTCCGAGATACTGAACTGAGGTATAGTCACCACCGACTATTTTGCCGTCAGCGTCATAGCCGATGACATTGAGGTTCACCCAGTACATCATCAGCAGATCATTTATGTCATATGTGAAGGCCGTCGTATTCTTCAGTGTGGCATATCCTCCATCCCACCCCGGATTATAGCTGAAATCCGTGATGGTCACATCGCCTTCAGGGAGCTCTGAACTGTCCTTCCATTCCACGCTCTTGACTTCCACTTCCACGTGATCAGGTGCCGTATCGAGATTGTAGAAATTGTCGTAAACGGTTCCCGACTTTTCACCCGGCCGGATGTATGGAATGAGAGCCTCCTGGACCGCAGGACTGTAGTCGCCTTCACTGACTTCGTTCGAATTCATCATATTCCCTTCTGCGTCATACGGTGTGATATTGAGCACTACTTCTGTAGCCACTTTATCATTGTTGTTGGTTACAACTATGCCGACCGCCTGATTCGGGTCATCTGCGTCGATGACCGTCATGCCGTAATCCACATCAAGCTTGGAGGCCGGGTCGATTAAGTCCTTGACCTCATCTACCTTGCTGCAGCCGCCCAGAGCGAGCATGCATGCTGCAAGGCCCAGCATCAGGCACAGGATGGATATAAGTAATATTGCTGATCTCTTTCTCATTTCCCTACTCCTTTTTCTGCTATCTGCTTCATTATAGCATCTACGGGATCCGTAGAGTATGCACGCAATGTATTCGTATTATCTGCGCATCATGAAAAAGGAGTTTTTGAAAAAACTATACATTTCAATGAAAATTCTTCGATAAATGTATAGTAATTTTGCTTTCATATGTTTCAACTGATTTATTCCTGAACACCCGCCCGGTTTTGTGCTTGAAACAAATACACATGTCTGAGAATCTGCACATAAATTAACCTCGAAGAATCTATTTTGCATTTCCCCTATCAGGATTAGAATTACCGCGTTTTGCCACTATACATTTTTCGCTTATTTTTGTTCAAAATGTATAGAGATTCAAAAAACTCCTCATGTACATCATATGATCATGAGTTTGAAAAGGACTTTTTAGAAGCAATGTACATTTTTAAAAAAATTTTTGCAAAAATGAACACAGATATCCACTCACTCTTATTGAGTACGCCAATTCTCTAAAAAATAAGCTCATCTACTCTCGCGTTGTCCGTCATTCGCAGACGCGTGTAGAAGAACAAAAGTCAAAGAGTCATAAAGAACTATTTCCCGGAGCAAATCCACATTTCACCCTTAACTTCCTGAAATAATCCTACTCAAGCAAAACGGAGGAGAGTCGCTTCAATTTTGAGTGCGACACTCCTCCGTATTAAGTTGTTTCGTGAGGCTGTTATTCGCTCAGGAATTTCAGGATCTCATCATAGCTCTTGCTGCTGTTGGCAAACGCCTGAAGCAGTTCCTTCTGCTGCATCTCTTTCTTCTTCGTCATCAGCTTTTCGAGAGCTTCGACTGTTTCATCATATTTTTTCTTGGCTTTGATCACATCTTCCTGAGCGCGTTCGATTTTCTCGTCAATATCTATCTTTCTGCCGGCCATCTTAATTATCCTCCTGCATTATGTATGCGAGCCTGTCGCTGAGTTTCTGGGTGACACCTTTTATGTACAAAGCATCGATCCCGAATGCTTTGAGTATCTTCTTCTGTGTCTTGGTCACTGCATGGTCCATGCGGTATCTGTTACCTAGTTGGCGCACCATCTCGATCTTTTCAAGTTCCCTGATCGCAGCAGGTACAGTCATGTAATTCGGTTTCTCGTCCATCTCATCCATAGCTGCCTTCAAAGTGGTGTAGATCTTGTTTCTTACGATTAAAGCAACGAATTCCACAAAGATCTTAGCATCAGCTGCCTGCTGAGAAGGTACCCGCAGGCTCTTGTTTCCGAGGTATGTCTTGTCACCTCTGAACAGCTTCTCTGATCCGTCTCTGCTCTTGTAAAGGCTGATCGCTTCTCTGGCTGTCATACGCTGAGAGGTCACGATCACGAAGTATCCGCAGAGGCTCAACTCCAGGTCGATCACTTCCGTCTTCTCGATCCCGTACAGGAACTTCTCATCTTTCTGGCCCTCATGGTAGTAGATAAAGTCGAAATATTTGCCGTATCCCTCAGGCGGTCTTGTCTGAAGTCCTTCCATCTTCTTCAGGATCCTCGACATCCTGTCGATCTTCATCTCGATCAGCTCACGCTCTTTAGCATATTTGGTACTGCTGTAAAAGATGTGGAAATACCTGTCTTTCGCATCAGATGGGAAGAGCTTCCGCTTTACTGTGATCCCGTTCACCCTGTAGTCTCTTATGCTGTTCGCTCTCACATCCTCGAACTTGCCCTTGTTTTCGAGAACAAGCCCTTTTACCAGTTCCTTCATGCCTTTCATCATGATCACGAAGTCATAATGGCATTTGTCCATGTAGCGGATGTTCTCTTTGCTGAAGTAGCCTCGGTCCAGGATAAAGCCTGCTTTCCTGTAGCCATAGCCGCGCGCTTTTTCCAGCATGTATTGGAGCTGCGAGATATCTACGATGCTTCCGGGATACTCTTCATAGAACAGAGGCTCTCTGTTGGTTTTGTCATAGGCGATGGAGTAGTTGATCACCGGTACGCCTTTATCTTCCTTGGCATGCCCGAACTCCGCTATCTCTATGTCTCCGGCCTGACAGTTCTTGTTGGTGGAGTCATATGAGATATATATCCTCTCACGGTGATCTCTCGACTCGTTCCACTGGTTCAGAAAGGCGACGCTCTGATCGACTGTCATGCTGTTCAGGAACGTTGACACCTTTGAATCACTGTAGATACGCATGTCTTCAGTGAAGAGCGGATGGTTGTATGCATAGTCCGGATAATACTGACCGGCGTTGTTCTCAGTGATTATGCTGTATGCTACGAGGTCCAGAAACAGACCGCTGTCTTCGCCGATGATCCTTTCGAGCATGTCGTGAAGACCATATTCTTCTATGACCTTGCGGATCATCATCCAGGCTCCGACTCTCAGACAGCTGCTCCTATCTGAATGACTTTTCTCTCCCGGGAGTTCAACTTCAGGAAAGTATTTGAGGAAGTTCGGATTAGGCTGCATCATCGAAGGATCAGCCTTAGATTGCTTGCCGATCGTCGTCCTCTTCGCGCGGTTATATTTCTTCTCAGGATCATAGATCCGGTCGTATGTGTACTCGACATACGTGGTCTCACCGCGGTGATTCAGCGTGATTTTTCCTGCTTCTTCAGGGATCTTTACCTCACAATTGAAGTACATTTCAGCCTCCTTTGTAAGTAGTATATCCTACTCAAATATTATACCATTCCGCGCATCCAAAAGCAAGCGAAAAGCCCGAAATTCCAACGAATTCCGGACTTGAGCATGACGATATTTTTGATTGAGTATTAATTCTTTAAGAAGTTAAGGTTGATATCATCGGTTGACTCTGCAGCAGATATTTTCATGCTTGATTTATCATAGTTTTCAAGCCAAGCGGCAGCTATCGAAGTCTTTCCTTGTGAAAAACCACCGATAAGTGTCACCTTTAGTTTGCGGCTTTCTGAATCCAAAATTGCTCTGTTCAGCTTTTCAATGAGTTCATCGTCAGTGATTCCAAACAGTTCTCCCTTCTCTACAAAGATCTTTAGTCGCTTTAACAGATTGGTTGTTTTCTTTTTCTGTTCCTTGAAATACTCTACCGTCTTCATGAAACTGCCTCCCTTTCACACCTGTATTCCTCATGTATCATTTTTATACCTTGTTTCGCTTTTTCAAGAGCTATCAATGAGTTATCTAGTTCCTTCAAGCTCTTTTCCATTCTATATTTTATTTTTTGATTGTTCTCCTCTATTTTTTTAATTACAGCCTCATTATGTTCCTGCAGAGTTTTCCCTAATTCATTTCTTGCATTCTTTACATTTTGATCTAGATCCTGCCGTTGAAATGCTTTATTACTATCAGGATCGATAGACTTTGCTATGAATCGCCCAACACTTATTAGTAGGCCAATAATTGTTAGTACAATAACAGTCGTGCTACTTGAAGAGATGAGTAACACAGCACCTATTATATCCCCTATTATCCATGCAGCATCTTTATTCCTATTTGGATGCTTAGCCACAACCGGATCATATTCAAATCCTAGTTCAGCGGTGTCGCTAAACACTACAATATTTTCTGAAAAGTATTTCTGATACTTATTGTTGATATCAACTACATCCTTAGCATATGTTTCTCCTAATTCCTTTAGTTTTGTATTGAACAAACCAATCGCATCTCTCGATTGAGCCTCAAATACATTTTTTATTCTTTCACTTAACGCCTCGTCATCAATGCCCTTATCAATTTCTTCATAAAGTATTTCATTGGATCTAAATTTGAAATGATTAGATGCAGCTTGTTTCGCATCTCTCAATTCATTGACCATACTATTTAGACGAGCATCGATTGCCTTAAAACTGGATATAAGTTCACTGTCTATTGTATCCCGTAATTCTTTAAACTTGTTTTCAAGAGTTTCTATCTGCCCCTCTGTTTTGTCTAGGCAATTTATTATTTTGTAATAATTTGCATCTTTTATCTTCTCTCTATAACTGCCCGTGAGATTCTTCTCAATCCACGCTATAATAGCATCAATCTTGCTATTGTTAAGCAATTCTTCTGGTGTAAACTCTTTCAGTAGTTTTTCTTGCCTCTTCTTAAGCCTCTTTGCATTCACACTTTCTCCATAATTATTCGAATAGGCAAGGTAGGCTGGCATAGCACTAATGATAAAATGCCCCTTGTAATTATCACCAAGCAGATCCTTCATTCTTATATCTACTTCTGCTAACGACTTTTGCATGTCATCGCTAACTGCAGCTATCTTATTAAGATCTTCAGCATTCTGCACTGATTTGTTATAGACGAAATACACTTCCGTTTGCCCCGACAGTTGATCCCCAACTTTCGCAAGCATACTAGTTTCGTCATCTCCATTCTGAGGTGGTTTAGGTGATTTGCTGATATAGAACACAACATGTGCTTTTTTAAGGGAAGACACGATTGAGTCTATATATTGCGCTTCCTTACCCTCAATGCCCGGAAGGTCTAAAAGTATCACGCCCTGATTATTAATAGTCAAACCATACGCTGTAACTTCTTGAGTGAAATCCTGTATCCCGGTACCTATTATCTGCCCGTCTCTATGTGATTCAGCTTCCTTAATCAGAGGAGTTATTTCATGTTCGAGGAGTATTCTTTCCTCTTCAAGTGGTTTTATTCTTTGATCAAATGATTCCGCTTCATTTTTTAGATTGTCTTTATATCTATCCAACCTGTATTTGCAATCTCTATATTCAAGTTTTAACTTAGGAATCTCTTCTCGTAATGAAGCATTTTTTTCTGAATAAGCATCCCTGCCAAAAAGAACCTTAAAGAACTCTCCTGTACTATTTGTTCTTAAATCTGCCCGAGCCAGATTATTTGCTTCGATCAATGCAACCGCATATTTCTGTTTATCATCAATTTCTTCAAGTAAACTCGTTTCCTCAGCAATAGATGCTGTTATTTCTCGGGTCCAACTATCTTTCTCCTCATTTATTCCATTTATCGCTTGCTCTATCTTTGAGTATCTGCCTTGAAGAGCAACCAGTTTTTTATATGCATCATCAAAAATAGCTTTATCTTTTACCTTTGTCTCTTCACAAAGAAGAATGCGGAGAGCCTCAATCAATGTCGATTTGCCTGCATTTGTTTCTCCGTAGAAAGCGATTGTAAACGAATCCCATTCTGCATGTTCCTGTAATGATCTCAGTTCTTTCGTCAGAGCCTCTCTGATAGATGACAGCTGATTCTGCGCTACCTGGTAGAGCATCGTAATCCTTTCATCCGAATAATCTTCCGTAGAAGTCTCAGACAGCAACGACTCTATCTTTTCTATGACATCCCTATAAATACTCTCTTGTGCAACTCTTTCAGATCCGTTCATATTAGTCTTATTGCGCCATATGCGCATTCTCTAATCTTTTTCGTGAAGGATTTAACCTTGCATGTAATAATTCTACAAGATGAGGTAATAGATATAAATAGAGTTTTGCCACAATTTGTTAAACGTCTGCTTATCGGGACAAGTTAAAGAGTCGTTGCAAATACCCGCTACAGTATTTGCAACGACTTGAGTTTCAAATAGATGAATAACCCTAACCCTATGTTCCTTCGCTCCAACACCAAGCTAACCGGCCCACCATCATCGCCAGGTTCTTCATCATCTCTTAGTATAATTAATCAAGTTTTGTCAATGCTTCTATTATTGCTGCTTCCAGTTCTTTCTGCTGTGTAGCTGTCAAGCTGTCAGAGGTCCTGACAATACAGGTTCCGATTACTTCATGTGATCCTGATGCTGTTATTGTTCCATCGAAGCCTGCAAGATATTCTTCTCTCTTCTTTGCCTCTTCCGCGGTCTTATAGACTTCTATGCTGCCGCCACCATCGGTCCCGGCCTCTATAATATCGTTGTCCATGTAAGAATGATCAACAAGAGGGCTCGAGAAGTATACTTGGGCTGTGTAGCCTCCATCCTTGTGAAGGTTTCCATTCGGATCGTGATCCTCTGTCGCAGCGGCAATTCCGTCAATGTTTTTGACTGTCTTCAGGCATTTGATCACGTAAGATTCTTCCGGTGCATTTACCAGCTCATATTTCTTGATACTGTCAGACAGCGCTTTTGTTGCATCTTTCAATGACTGCAGCTGATCAGTATATGTAATCTTTTTCAGTTCCTCTGTTGCTGAATTAATGTCTTCAACACCGCCTGATGCTTTCGGAGCATCAAACTCGATTGCGCTAGCTTCAGAGATAGCGGTTTGGAGTGCAGGTTTAAGTGTCTCATCCAGAGCCGGCCTCTCATCATCTACCACTGCTTGTGCAGCTTCTACATCTGCGTCCCGTTCCTCAAGTTCTGCCTGTATTCTGGCTACTTCGGCATTGAACGCTTCCTCCGCTGCCACCTCTTCTTCAGATTTTGCGCAGCTGACCAATGTCAGCATAAGTATCAGCGCTACAGTGACCGTTATGATTTTCTTCATTTGATTTATCCCTCCATTTATGCAGATTTTCCCGCAATGTTTTTACTTATCGCGACAAACCGTTTCAAACATCCTGTCCAGAAGATCATCCTTGACTTCAGAATCTGCGGAAAGCTGATCAAGCAGAAGCAGCATACTTGCTACCGAGATCTGTTCATCTATTGCTTTTCGTTTCTCCCGCAGCTCATCAAGCCGGGTTTTAAGTAAACTTTCGTCCATGCTATCCACCTTCTCCAGCACAAAGGCTATGCTTTCAACAGGTATTCCGATCCTCCTCAGCAGCAGTATTTTCTTCGTCCGTCTGACAGCTTCATCATCATACAGCCACTCTTTTCTTCCTTCGGGATTGCGTACCGTAGGATGCAGAAGCCCTTTGCTGTCGTAATATCTTAATGCATTCACTGTAATGCCTGTGATTTCAATAACTTCGCGGATCGTATTCAGTGACATTGCATACCTCTCTTTCCAACTATACATCTCGTTGTTACGACGAGGTCAATGCCATATTCGGAACACTTTATATATCTGTAATCACACCTCTTTTCTGCGCAGCACCTCGTCATAAGAACGTGTTCCTATAACAGGCGTTGTAATTTCTGCGAATTATTTCAGAGCAAAAGAAAACGGCAGGTGCAACTTCTTATATCAGCACCTACCGTTGATGGTAGTGAAGGCCGGACTTGAATATGATCCGAAGTGAAGTGTTGCATACAATCTACATTGTACTGTCTCTACTGGATTCTGATTGTTATACTATTCAGGGAATGATTTCAGGCAATACAGTTCATGATTACATCGATCATTATCTCTTTTTCTTCAGGGTTGGATTCAGCAATCATGATTGTCAATGCCACAAGCGTATGATCGTCGATTAGCTTTTCTCCATCAGCAAACAGGATACCGTTCTTATCAAGGAAATACAGAAACATCGTAGCGGCGATCCTTTTATTTCCATCAGCAAAGCTATGATTCTTGGTAACGAAGTAGAGAAGATTCGCTGCTTTTTCTTCAAGACTCGGATATATTTCTTCCCCTGCAAAAGACTGGTATATATTCCCGATGCTGCCTTTAAAAGAATCATCTTTTTCAAGACCGAAAAGGTCCGATGCTTCTCCAAATCTCATACTGTCAATTACCTGTCTGCACTCTTCGTAAGTCAGACGGTATGTGGCGGAATTGCCCTTTGGACGCTGCAGTGTCTGATGATCATAAGAATCCAGAAGATCCAACGCCGTGCTGTATCTTTCTACAACAGACAGTACTTGTTTTGCGTCCAGAGAGTTTTCGGTTCTTTTCAGCAGCTTTACTACACTGCCCAGATCGTTGAGTCGTTTTTGATTAACCGCATATCCCTGCAGAACATATTGCTTCAATACATTGTTTGCCCAACGTCGGAATTCCACACCACGCTTTGACTTGACACGGTAGCCAACCGAGATGATCATGTCAAGATTGTAGTACTCAGTGAGATGTGTCTGTGTTTTACCCTCTATTGCACCATGTCGAGTGGTAGTCGCAAATTTTGCGACTACCTCAGATTCCTTTAGCTCTTCTTTCAGAGCGTTTCCAATATGCTTGCCTATTGTTTTAATATCTCTGCCAAAAAGTTCAGCAAGCTGGTTACGATTCAGCCATACGGTATCTGCATTTACCTGTACAGGTAATGTGATACTTTTATCTTCTGTTTCGAAAAGAACGATTTCATTTTCCATCATCTTTTCCTCTTTCATTCGTTAGGGTCATATTATAAATCCATTTAATGATTATTTTACTAAACCATCCAATAGATATAAATAGCGATTTGCCCTCAGATATCTAACAGCCTGTTTTCGGGACATTTTAAAAGTCGGAACAAAGAGCTATTATAATATTTGCACCGACTTGATCTTCAAATATGGTAGTGAAGGCTGGACTTGAACCAGCGACTGACACGGCTTATAAGGCCGCCGCTCTAACCTGCTGAGCTACTTCACCATATTGGTGGTAACGGCTGGACTTGAACCAGCGACCTTCCGGGCTTCAACCGGACGCTCTACCAACTGAGCTACATTACCATATGGAGAGCACGGCTGGATTCGAACCAGCGAACAACGGGGTTGCAACCCGCCTCCTTAGACCACTGGGACACGTGCTCATAACTGGGAGGATCGACAGGACTTGAACCTGCATATGCCGGAGCCACAATCCGGTGCTTTTCCAATTAAGCTACGACCCACACATATTGGTGATCCCCGCGGGACTTGAACCCTGCATTTCCAGATTGAGAGTCTGGTGTCCTACCCTTTAGACGAGGGGACCTTATTGGTACGCACTCGCAGATTCGAACTGCGGACCGCCCGCGTATCAGACGGGTACTCTGAACCACTGAGTTAAGTGCGTATATTATGGCTGCCCCTGCAGGATTCGAACCTGCGCTCTCAGAATCAAAATCTGATGTCCTGCCCTTAGACGAAGGGACATGAATGGCGACCATACCGATCGCCTGTTATTTGCTGATCCTGTCAGCTATTGTTGATGCGGAATATGAATCCGGTTTTACTTCGCATTCATAGCCCATAGCGTGTACCCATCCTGTAAGGGCCTGGATGAGATCTCTCGTCTTGCCATGAGGCGCATTTCCCGCATCAATGTGAATGGAGAGAGGACAATTGTCGATAAGGATCCGATATCTGTCGTCATCCAGCTCATCAAGAAGATCCTTCGCGGTCTCAAGACTTATATACGTCTCCGTCCCAAGCTTCTGCTTTACCACTTTGATGAGTTCACGGATCTCTGTCTCATAGAAGAAAATGCCGCCATGTCCTTTGCAGATCATGGATATAACTGTAACGATCTTGGTTCCTGCACAATGGTTTTGTGAGTCTGTTCCAATTGCGAGTTCCATTGGCTCCCCGTATACTGCATTTCTGTCATAGAAAAGCATCAGCTTGTCCGGGATCTCGCTCAGTCCCAGCTGTCCGTATGTTTCTGAATTCCACATGATATGCTCTCTCCTTTCCTAAGTATTTGGCACCCTGAGAAAGATTCGAACTTTCATCTGCGGTTTTGGAGACCGTTGTTCTGCCGTTGAACTATCAGGATTAATTGGCGGTCCGTACGGGAGTTGAACCCGTGTCTTCCGATAGACAGTCGGATATAATCGCCGTTATACGAACGGACCTTATTGGTATCCCGCGAGAGAATCGAACTCTCATCAGTGGTTTAGAAGACCACGGTTCTATCCGTTGAACTAACGGGATATGGCAGCCCCTGCAAGAATCGAACTCACACCTCCGGAATCAGAATCCGGCATCCTGCCAGTTAGACGAAAGGGCTAAATGGTGATCTCCGTGGGACTTGAACCCATCATTTCCGGGATGAAAACCCGACGTCCTTTCCTTTAGACGAGGAGACCATATGGCGGTCTCTGCAGGAATCGAACCTGCAACCCTCACCTTAACAGGGTGCCGCTCTACCTATTGAGCTAAGAGACCGAATTATATATTTTTATTTGGGGATAAAAGCACGAGATTTCACTTTCTTCCGGTTCGTCAGTATCGACAGCGATGATCTCATCGATCGTTGTTCCCAGTACTGCTGCCAGGATAATAAGGTTATCGATCGTCGGCAGACTGCTACCGTTCTGCCAGCTATAAATCGCCTGTGGATTGGTGAATCCGAAGATCACCTGAAGCTCTCGTACCGAGATGCCTGCTTCTTTCCTCATTCTTCTGATATTCTCACCTGTCTTTTTAAGATTTACTGCCGGGACCTTGCTGCCGGCCAATCCTGTTCTCATTTCGTTTCCTCCGTATAAAAAATCCGCTCATCCCATATATGAGACAAGCGGATATGATGTCGTTATCTATTCGGTCCGGCACTAACTCAGCTGCCGCACCGCTCTCCATCTCATCTCATATTTGCACACAAAACCATTCTCCCAATCTATGATATGGAAGTCTTGTTCGAATCTATTGATCTGTGCGCATATGAGTCTGTAAGTCATTTCTTTTTCCTTTCCGGTCTCACGACCTGTTTTCTGCAGTTAATATAGCATGGGTGCAGGCCCTTGAATAGTAAAGCTATAGTTTAAAAATGGTTGCGGAGGAGGGATTCGAACCCTCGGCCTTCAGCTTATGAGGCTGCTGAGCTAACCGCTGCTACCACTCCGCAATAACTGGTGTTCCTGATAGGAGTCTAACCTACACTTTGCAGGGTTTAAACCTGCTGCCTCTGCCCATTGGGCTACAGGAACAACTTGGTGATCCCCGTGGGATTCGAACCCACATCTCCCGGATTAAAAGTCCGGTATCCTTCCATTAGACGAGAGAATCATATGGAGCTCCCAGTCGGATTCGAACCGACAATCCACTGCTTACAAGGCAGTTGCATTACCGTTGTGCTACAGGAGCTTAGTGGTGATCCCCGTGAGATTCGAACTCACATTTCCCGGATTAAGAGGCCGGTGTCCTACCAGTTAGACGAGAGAATCATGGTATCCCCTGGAAGAATCAAACTTCCATCTTTCGCTTCGTAGGCGCTCGTTCTATTCGTTGAACTAAAGGGACTTAATGGTGCTCCAGACAGGATTCGAACCTGTACTTGATGGTGTCTGAGGCCATTTCCTCTACCAGAATTGGGATACTGGAGCTCATTGGCGGATGGTGTAGGATTCGAACCCACAGGGCTTTCGCCACATCAGTTTTCAGGACTGCGCCGTTATAACCATTTCGGTAACCATCCATATTGGCGGAGAGAAGAGGATTTGAACCTCCACGCCGGCGAGGCTACTGACGGTTTAGCAAACCGCTCCCTTACCATTAGGGTTATCTCTCCAATAGTTGGTGTACCTTGCGGGACTTGAACCCGCAGCTTCCTGCGTGCAAGGCAGGCACTCTCCCAATTGAGTTAAAGGCACACGTGTGGTCGGCAGGGTAGGACTCGAACCTACGTGTTTCTGTGTAAGCGGGTTACAGCCGCCTGCAGTCGCCGCTGTGCCACCTGCCGATAAATGGTCGGGGTGGAGAGATTCGAACTCTCGACCTTCTGGTCCCAGGCCGGATGCTCTGCGCAAACTGAGCTACGCCCCGATAATGGAGTGACAGACGGGTCTCGAACCCGTGACCTTCGACTTGGCAAGCCGATGTTCTTCCTTCTGAACTACTGCCACAAGTTTGTCACAAGGGGGATCGCCGCTCGCGGTGGTGGATTCCTTATGACGAATGGTGCTCCAGACAGGACTCGAACCTGTACTGTACGGACTCTCATTCCGTTTCCTCTACCAGGATTGGGATACTGGAGCTTATGGAGCGGCATCCGGGATTCGAACCCGAACCTTCAGTTTGGAAGACTGATATGCTTGGCCGTTACACCAATGCCACTCATGCCGGCCCGGATCCCGGGCCGGAAGCATTTGCTCACTAGTCGTCACCACTGAGCAATAATGCCTGTTATAGCAAGACTCTCCTGATCGTTCTTACCGTCGCCGGTCTCGTCACCATCAGTCACGAGGATCTCGTCGATGGTGACTCCGAGCACCGCAGCAAGGATCACAAGGTTGTCGATAGATGGGAGTGAATCACCATTCTGCCACTTGTAGATCGCCTGTGGGTTGGTGAATCCGAGTACTGCCTGGAGATCTCTTACAGAGATACCTGCAGACTTACGGAGTGTCTTGATGTTCTGTCCTGTTGCCTTGAGGTCGATCACCGGGACAGTCCAGGTGACGACCGTTCTCACGTTCATTGCATTGTCCGTCCTTTCCGGTCCTGCACAGGCCGGAAAGATGTACCGGCCTAGCTTGCCTTATAATTGAAAATTGGTCTTAATACTTCAATAACGTCTACTGACTCCTCGATGACATCGATGATGTCTTCGAGTGACTTGTAAGCCATAGGTGCTTCATCCAGAGTTGCTGTGCTTACCGATGTGGTGTAGATGCCCTCCATCGACTTTCTGTAGTCATCCATCTCGATGACGTCTCTGGCCTTGCTTCTTGACATGATCCTGCCTGCGCCGTGCGGTGCAGAGTAGTTCCAGTCAGGGTTGCCCTTGCCTGTTGCCAGTACTGAGCCGTCTCTCATGTTGATAGGGATCAGCACAAGCTCACCCTCATGAGCCGATATAGCGCCCTTGCGCAGGATCATTTCATCTGTATTGATGTAGTTGTGGATGGTATGGAATGCCTCGATCGCCTCGAGTCCTGTGTGCTCAAGGATCACCTCTGCCATGTGCTCTCTGTTTTCGCGTGCAAAGCGCTGGCAGATGACTACATCGTGCAGATAGTCGTCAAGATATGTGCCGTACAGGTAGCAGAGATCGTCAGGCACATCTGCATCCTTTTTCTCCCACTTGAGAGCTTTGAGTGCAGCCTGGATCTCCTTCTTTCTGCCTGCCGCCTTGTACTCTTCGATGATCTGATCGCGCTTTGCGAAGTACTCTTCCTTGCCGTGATTAAGGTCTATGGCCAGCTGCTGGTAGAACTCTGCGACCTGCTTTCCAAGGTTCCTTGAGCCTGAGTGGATGACGAGATATTTCGTTCCATCCTCTGCTGCATCTATCTCGATGAAGTGGTTGCCGCCTCCGAGA
>Ga0256407_10001089_pt1 | contig 60287 bp, 56 predicted proteins | sample RumenRJG_04DNA_FD_193489 | JGI IMG/M metagenome (GOLD analysis project Ga0256407, IMG submission 193489) | Bovine rumen microbial communities from Lethbridge, Alberta, Canada - RJG_04 | ecosystem: Host-associated > Mammals > Digestive system > Stomach > Rumen | place: Canada: Alberta... | reverse complement strand
GGCAGGCGAAGGAAAGACAACAGTTTCCATCGGCCTTGCTCAGGGCTTCAACAGACTCGGGAAGAAAGCGTGTCTTGCTCTCAGAGAGCCTTCTCTCGGTCCGTGCTTTGGTGTAAAGGGCGGCGCTGCAGGCGGCGGATATTCGCAGGTTCTTCCCATGGAGGATATCAATCTTCATTTTACGGGTGATTTTCATGCTATCACTGCTGCCAATAATCTTCTGGCTGCCATTATCGACAACCATATCCAGCAGGGAAACGAGCTTCGTATCGATACCAGACAGATACTCTGGAAGAGATGCATGGATGTTAACGACAGAACGCTCAGAAATGTAGTTGTCGGTCTTGGAGCCAAGGGCGACGGTTTTGTACGTGAGGATCATTTTGTCATCACAGTTGCTTCAGAGATAATGGCTATATTCTGCCTTGCGACAGATATGGCGGATCTGAAAAAGCGTCTTGCTTCCATCATAGTTGCTTACGATCTTGACGGTAATCCCGTTACTGCAGGGCAGCTCAAAGCTGTCGGAGCAATGGCAGCTCTCCTTAAGGATGCCATCCGTCCGAATCTTGTTCAGACACTTGAGCATACTCCCGCTATTGTTCACGGAGGACCTTTCGCCAATATCGCTCACGGATGCAATTCCGTTATTGCTACAAAAGCAGCGATGAAGCTTGCCGATTATACTATTACCGAGGCCGGTTTCGGTGCGGATCTCGGAGCTGAAAAATTCCTTGATATCAAGTGCAGGAAGGCCGGTATTCATCCCGATGCGGTGGTCATAGTTGCCACGATCAGAGCACTTAAGTATAACGGTGGCGTTGCTAAAGCTGATCTTTGCACCGAGAATGTTAAAGCTCTTGAAGAGGGTTCCTGCAATCTGCTTAAGCATGTAGAGAATATACAGTCCTACGGATTGCCTGTATGTGTTGCGATCAACAGATTTACATCCGATACGGAAGCTGAGATAGATTGCCTTAAGTCCATTCTTGCTAAGATCAATGTTCCGGTTGTGCTTGCAGAAGTATGGGCAAAGGGTGGCGCCGGAGCTACGGAACTTGCAGAGAAAGTAATGGAGCTTGCGGAAGAGAAGAGCGAATTCAGGTTACTTTACCCTGATGAAATGGGGATCGCCGAGAAGATCGAGACCATTGCAAAGAAGATCTATGGCGCGGGTAATGTTGAATTTACAGATGCTGCCAAGAAGCAGATAGCCAAGATAGAAAGCCTCGGATTCCGTGATCTTCCTGTATGTATGGCTAAGACACAGTATTCCCTTACTGATGATCAAAAGAAACTCGGAAGACCGGAAGGCTTTACTTTCCACATAAGAGAAGTATATGTGTCGGCCGGAGCAGGATTCGTAGTGGCACTTTCGGGAACGATAATGACAATGCCCGGACTTCCCGCTTCGCCTGCGGCTTATAACATCGATGTTAACGATGAAGGTATGATAACAGGGTTATTCTAAAATTTGTGCAAGGAGATTATTTTCATGGCAGAACTTATCGACGGAAAGAAGATTTCAACCGATATTAAGGATGAGTTGAAAGAGGAAGTATCAAAATTAAAAGCTGAAGGCAGAGAAGTTACACTGGCTGTAATACTTGTGGGTGACGACCCTGCATCGGCAGTATATGTAAAGAACAAGAAGAAGGCTTGCGAATATATCGGTATAAAGTCTCTTTCATATGAGCTTCCTGCAGAAACTACCGAAGACGAGCTTCTTGAGCTGATCGAAAAGCTTAACGGTGATGATACCGTTAACGGCATACTTGTTCAGCTTCCTTTACCCCGTCATATCGATGAGAAAAAGGTTATTCGCACTATTTCTCCCAAAAAGGATGTGGATGGCTTCCATCCTGAGAATGTCGGTGCGCTGCTCATCGGCGAACCCGGATTTGTTTCATGTACACCTGCCGGTATCATCGAGCTTCTTAAGAGAAGCAATGTTGAGATAGAAGGCAAGGAATGCGTTGTTATCGGAAGAAGTAACATTGTTGGCAAACCCATGGGAGTTCTTCTTCTCAGAGAGAACGGAACAGTAACCATTGCTCATTCAAGAACAAAGGATCTTAAAGAGATCTGCAAGAGAGCTGATATACTTGTAGCTGCTGTTGGAAAGCCTAAAATGATCACTGCTGAATATATTAAGGAGGGCGCTGTAGTGATCGATGTGGGAATTCACAGAATGGATAACGGAAAGCTTTGCGGAGATGTGGATTTTGATGATGTAGAATCTCATGTATCCAAGATAACACCGGTTCCCGGCGGCGTAGGACCGATGACTATTGCCATGCTTATGTATAACTGTATTGCTTCTGTCAGAGGGTGAAAGATCAAATGACCTGTCCTGTTTGCGGAGCCGAAGTCAAAGAGAGTCTGTTATTGTGTCCACATTGCGGATATGAATTCAGATTTATTCCTGATTTTGATCCTGAGATTGAAAATAAGATAAATGATACTTTGTCCGGAATATCAATAGACGAAGAGGGAATGCCTGCGCTTTCTCCGGAAGAGCTTGATGCAGGGTACTATTACGATCAGGATGGTACTCTTTTTTACGATGGTCCTTTATATGATGCCGAGGGTTTTCAGGTTGATAACGAAAATTATGAAGGTCCTCTTTATGATGCTCTCGGCAAGAGAGTAGACAAGCCTGAATATGATGACATGCAATATGCAGATGATCAGGCGGCGGCTGAATCCTATCCGGAAGCTTATTCGGAGGAATATCAGGATGAGTATTCCGAGGAGTATTCAGAAGATGCTGATGCAGGTCCGGCAGAGGATAATTCCGATGAGCTTGTTATGGAAGATCTTGATGAAGAATACCCGGAAGATGATGCTGATCTGATGAACGGTGATACTTCTGACTTTGGTAAGCGCGGAACCCTTTATGATGAAGATGTCGATGATGAGACAGAGGAAGATTATCCCGAGTTTGATGAAGAATACGACGGAGATTTCTTTGAAGATGATGAACAGTATGATTATGATAATGATGATCTGTTTCATCAGCTTATTCTTGCTTTCAAACAAAGCAAATACAAGAAGGTACTTTTTGCTGTTCTCATAGTGATAGCGCTTGTGGTTGGTATTTGTTTGTGGCGGATCTCAGCGAATATTTATCGAAACAATTCATATGAATATCAGGCATCGCTGGCAGATGAAGCATATTCGGTCGGTGATATAGACGCTGCAATTGAACATATGGAGAGGGCGCTTACTTTAAATTCAAAAGACGACGGGATGAAATTCAAACTTGCGGATTATTATTTTGCCGCTTTTGATGATGAGAAAGCTCTTCTCACATTATGGGAAGTCATTTACGAGAAGAATGCCAACAGCCAGAAGGCTTATCAGAAGATGATCGATTATTATGCCGCAAGACAGGATTACGGCAAGATAGAAGAGATACTTTCGGGTTGCGAGGATACTGCTATTCTCGGACAGTTCCAGAATTATCTTGCAAATCCGCCGGAATTTTCGGTTGCTCCGGGTGAGTATGATGAAGTTCAGAATTTAAAGCTTTCATCCAACTCTAACGGAAATATCTATTATACTCTTGACGGTACTTATCCGACGACTGCTTCGACCCTCTATACTTCACCCATTACAATGGATCTGGGGTCATATGAGGTCAAAGCCATTTTTGTAAATGATTACGGCGTTGAATCAGAACTTGCGGATGCGGTTTACAGGATCTATATCAGAGTTCCGGATGCGCCGGAGATATCCGTTGAAGACGGTGAATATACGGAACCCAAGTTTATTGAGACAGAGGCTCAGCAGTTCTGTACGATTTATTACACCACAGACTCAACACCTCCGTCCATGGAAAACGGGATCCAGTATACAGGTCCTATACCTATGCCCTTAGGACACAGCCATTTTAATTTCGCATCATTTTCACAGGAAGGTGTCAGCAGTGATATCACGGAATGTGATTTTGATCTGAATATAGAATCCGAAGTTGATATTCAGATGTCCATTAACAGCATTAAGCAGTATAACGTCAACCAGGGAAGAGCTGTGGATATGGAAGGACATATCCCGGGCAATCTTACACGTTATACATATGTTGTTGATTCTGCCATTATGGAAGGCGGTGAGGAGGATGAACCTGATGCTCCGAAGAAGCCTGCCAAGAAGGATGAAAAGAAGATCTTTTATCTTGTGACCGAGAATACTGTCGATGTTATCGGTAATACCATGAAGACGGGAAATTATTATCTTATCGACTGTGCAGACGGTTCATTATACAAGTGCACAAGGGAGGCAAAGGAAACCGAAGACGGTAAAGATGAGATACAGGTATATAAGAGATCCGAACAGATACCGCTTGAAGCCTGCATGCCGCCCATAGTATTAGATCCTTCATTCAACTTCACTGATCAAGATCAAGGAGGTCCGCAATAATGGGTTCATATCAGAATAAAAGCGAACGTGCAAAAGATCAAAAATCTTCGGCGATCATGCTGTTATTGTTCGGCGGGGCCGGTATGATATTTGTATTGCTCTGGGCATTTAATATACTTCCCATTAATGTCTCCATGTACAACAGATTTTTGAGCTGTGGTATTTTGGGTGCTTTCTTTCTGACAATACTTATTTTCGGTTTTTTCTCCATTGCTTCCTATAACAGATTAAAGGATTCCGCAAAAGAAGAGGGAAAACTTGCGGATGAGATCTGTGAATGGTACAGAAAAGAGCTTACGGCAGATAAGATAGATTCAGGTCTTTTTCCAACCTCGATCGATGAAGTTCCGGAAGAAGAAAGATATTTCAGACGCAGTGCAAAGATAAGAATGGCCATTGCGCATAAATTTATGAATCTTAAGCCTGATTATATCGAAGAGCTTACTGATAAGATTTATGATGAGCTGTACGGAGATAATTGATATTGGAGCTTAATGGATCATTCCAAAACAGGATGTCGGAACTTCTTGGCGATGGATTTAAAGCTTATATGGATTCTTTTGATGAGGAATCCGTAAAAGCGTTTCATTTAAACCTGTCAGTCATTTCTGCTGAGGCTTTTTCGGAATGGGAATCCTGTCTTGATGATATAGATTATTCCAAGATTCCGGACAGTCCATACGGTTTTTATTATAAGAGTGAACAGATAGGCAGGACACCTGCGCATCATTCCGGCATGATCTATTCGCAGGATCCGTCTGCCATGGCAGTACTTTCATGTGTTGGATTGGAGAAAGATGAATCTCCAAGAATTCTGGATCTGTGTGCTGCTCCCGGCGGAAAAACTTCGCAGCTTGCCATAGCATCAGAGGGTAAAGGTATTGTAGTGGCCAATGAGCCTAACCCTTCACGTAATCAGGTATTATGCTCCAATATAGAACGCATGGGATTTGGCAATGTGCTCGTTACAAAGAGTGAGCCTGCCGAGCTTGCGTCTGTCTTTCCTTCATATTTTGACCTGATACTTACGGATGTTCCGTGTTCGGGTGAAGGAATGTTTCGTAAATATCCGGAAAGCGTCAATGAGTGGAGCGAAGAAAATATCAGAAATTGCGTGAGCCGCTCAAAGGAGATCCTTGAAAATGCTGTTTCTATGCTTCGTCCGGGGGGCAGACTGATTTTTTCGACCTGCACCTATGCTCCGGAAGAAAATGAGCAAACATGCAGGATGCTTACCGATGATCTCGGACTCATATATGATAAGGCGCCTGAGTACACGTTAAAACACGCATTGTATTCAGAACTGAGCGGCGGAAAAGGATACAGATTTTATCCTCATCTGTTTAAAGGTGAAGGCCAGTTTGTATCATATTTTAAAAAGCCCGGTGAATCTCGAACCTGTGCGACCGGAAATGATATTGGCTTAAAAAAAGCTTCTTCGGATATTCTAAAACAGATCGATAATTGTTTTGGTGGGATGCCGGATATAGATATTTCGAGGATATTTATCTATAAAGACAGAGTTATCTATTTAGCGGACGGAATAGATCGCCTTCCTGCCAGGGGGATAACAATGGCAGGCGTGAATATAGGAAAGCAGGATGGGAAAAACTTTACGCCGCATCATCATGTTTTCTCTGCGCTTGGAAGAAAGCTTCCGACATATGTTGAACTGGGAACCGACAGAGCTTTGATGGAAGCCTATCTGCGTGGTGAAGAGATACGGCCTACCGATGCTTTGAAAGATAATTCCAAATTGAAGGATAAGTGTTTCGGTGCAGTATTATTTGCGGGTGTTCCTGTCGGCGGATTTAAATATGCAGGCGGAAAACTAAAAAATCATTATCCTAAAGGCTTAAGAAATCTGAGGTGATCTGATTTGACGGAAAATACGGAATTTAAATACAGTCTCGATATGGATCTGGAATCATTAAAAATCCTGTTTGGTTCCTTTGATGAATCCGTTGCAAAGATCGAAAAAGAGTTGTCTGTTGATATTACAGACAGAGATGGAAAACTGAATATCTACGGCAGAGAAAGAGATGTAAAAAGAGCAACGAGGCTGATCATAGATCTTCTTGAATCATCTAAAGCCGAGAAAAAACTGGACAGGCAAAAGCTCGATTATGGTCTGAGTCTTGCCAGAGAAGACAGAGCAGATGTACTTACCGAGCTTGATAAAGATGTGATCTGCAGGACTATACAGGGAAGACCGGTTAAACCCAAGACGGAGGGACAGAAGATATATGTTGATGCGATCCGTGACAAAATGATCACTTTTGCATCAGGCCCCGCCGGAACAGGAAAGACCTTCTTAGCCATAGCCATGGCTGTAACAGCATTTAAAGCTGAAGAGGTAGGTCGAATAATTCTTACAAGACCTGCTATTGAAGCCGGCGAGAAACTTGGATTCCTTCCCGGAGATCTTCAAAGCAAGATCGATCCTTATTTAAGACCTCTTTATGATGCTCTGTATCAGATAATGGGAGCTGAAAGCTTTCAGAAGAATACTGAAAAAGGTTTGATAGAAGTAGCTCCACTGGCTTATATGAGAGGCCGTACTCTTGATAATTCTTTTATCATCCTGGATGAAGCACAGAATACGACACCGGGACAGATGAAAATGTTCCTTACAAGGATCGGTTTTGGATCAAAGGCTGTTATAACCGGAGATCTGACACAAAAAGATCTTGCGGGCGGAACTCAATCCGGACTTGAGGAAGCACTTAAAGTACTTAAGAACGTTGATGAGATCGGATTTGCAAATCTTTCCAGCCGTGATGTTGTAAGGCATCCGCTTGTTCAGCGCATCGTAACAGAATACGAAAGATACGAAAAACGTAAAACAGAGATCAGGAAAAGATATGCCAAAAGCAACAATAATCTTTGAAGATATGTCTAAGGAACAGTCAGAGTTCCCATTAGGCGAAGATGAGATGATGAGTACAGCCGAAGCCGTGATCAACAAGGCTTTGGAGATACATGACTGCGAAGATGACTGTCAGGTTGATCTGTATCTTACAGATGATGAAAATATAAGAGAGATCAACAGAGATAACCGTAATATTGATAAAGTTACCGATGTGCTTTCATTTCCGAATCTTCCATTTACACCGGATACAGTAGCGGATTTTTCGCTTTTGGATGAAATGTCCGAAGCTGAATATACCGACCCGGAATCGGGGAAGATAATGCTCGGTGAGATAGTGATCTGTAAGAGTAAGGTCATTTCACAGGCTGCGGATTACGGCCACAGCGTAAAAAGAGAATTTGCTTTCCTTACGGCTCATAGCATCCTTCATCTTTTGGGTTACGATCATATGGAAGATGACGACAGAGCGGTGATGGAAGAAAAACAGCGGGAAATACTCGATTCATTGGGGATAACAAGGCAGGATTGATATGGCAACCCAACGTTTAAGAAGAGAAAAAAGATCAGGCAGATCTGATAAAGGTAAGGCGGTCGGCGGATATAAGGTGGCTTTTTTCTGTATGCTGTTTAGCATCGCAATTCCTTATTTTGCAGGTGTCGAAGGATCTTCATTCTTTTATATGAGTTTTTATATAGCATCCGCATTTATCCTGCTCTTTCCTTTTGCTCTTTCTCAGGTTTGTAATCGCATGATAAGAGTAAGGCACGGCGCCGGAGGAGACAGAGCTGCCGGCGCTGTAAGAAAAGCCTGCTTATCAATCGGAATAACATATTCGATAGCGGCTTTGATACTTACTGTCATATTTAAAGAACCTGTCACCGAAAAGCTCCTTCCCGGTAACGGTTCGGTTAATGTTTTCTGTACACTTGCTTTTGCCTTCTTCGTTGGGGCGATATATCTGATACTGACTGCTGCGGTAGATCCTTATCTTCGCCATGGAGAGACTTCGGATATAGCTGATGCGGGAGCGTTATTAATGCCTGCGGCCGGAATAGTTGTTGTTATTTTTTCATTATCAAAGAGTCGCATGACAGCTTCGCTTTTGGATAATGCAACTTCCGGAAAAGCTGTTTTTTCCTCAGGACTTGCCGTAGGTGTTTTTATTGCCGGCTTATTCTTATTCTTAAGGACATTGTTGCTCTATATCACTCATTCAAAGAGGATTGATAAGATCATTTCTAAAGACAGAGCTAAGTTAAGAGAACCCGGTTTCATCTTAAGTTTTCAGGCCGGAGTGAGACATTTTGCTTCGATGTTGCCTTCGATATGTTTATTACCTGCTCTTGTTATCGTGTTTGGAATATGCCTTAGGATTAGGGGGAGTGAGGCTTTGTTTCTCTATGATTCGGGGCTATTCCTTTTGCTTGTATCCGGAGCCTTTTCGTTTCCTTTTCTTTATTCTATTACATATTTCAGCAGGGAAAGCTATATGCTCAGCAGGGCCTATAATGTGGGTGAGCACACGGAAGTCTGGAATCGTATCAATATCATTTTAAAGACAGTACTTCCCTGTGGTGTATATTTTACAGCATGGTTTTTGGCTGCTTCATCGTCGATAGTGCCTTGTATTCTCAGAGAAAGATCAATGGCAGGAGCGAGACTTTTGTATTTTATCGCGCCGCTTATTCCGCTTGCTGCCATATCCGCAGGATTGTTATATATCCTGCTTTCGATCGATAAGACAGGGCTTTCCATATGTTCAACTTTTGTACCCTTAGCTCTTTCTCTTATCTTTTGCTACATCATAGGAAGCAAGACCGATGCAGGAGTATATGTATTACCTGCCGCCTTAAGTATTTACATCATTATCGCTCTTGCTGTTAGGATAGTTTTCGTTTTCTATACAGTGGATGTCAGACTGCCATATAAATATTTCGGAGAGGTTCTATTCTGTGCTTTTATTGCAGGCGCCGCAATGAAGATACTATCGCTTTTGACCGGACTTATAAAACTCCCCGATATCGCCACTGCGTTGATAACTGCAATAGCGGGATTTGCCGTGTTCTTTATCCTTTTATGCAATGCAAGACTTTTAACGGTTTATACAGTCAAAGATCAGCCTATGGGAAAATTCCTTTATGCTGCAGGTAAGAGATTCAGGATAATTCATAAAAATGAAAGAGAATAAATCGATGGTAAGAGGAAGCCTGGCTGTGATAGGCGGCGGATACGGAGGATTATGTTCTGCCGTTATGGCATCGGCTTCCGGATTTGATGTCACTGTATTCGAGCGACAGGATAAGACTTTAAAAAAACTGGCAATTACCGGAAACGGAAGATGCAATATATCAAATCAAAAGATAGATCTTTCCGATTATGTAACGGGCGACGTTCATTCTCTTGAAAAGATCCTTTCGGCATTTTCTTCGGAAAAAGAAAATGCTTTTTTTCGTGAACTGGGGCTTATATTGCGTGCCGATGAATCAAGGCTCTATCCGATAACAGGTAAAGCTTCAAGTGTTACGGATGCTTTGAGATATAAATGCAATGAATCGGGAGTGACATTCATCTGTGATGCAGATGTTACCGAAGTTGTAAAAAAAGGATCGAAATTTGAGATCAGACTTAGAGACGGCAGCTTTGAACACTTTTTTGACCGTTGCATACTTGCCTGTGGCGGTGCTGCGGGGGTATATAAGGAAAATGCAAATAACGGATATGATATAGCAAAAAAAGCAGGACATACCGTTAAACCGGTTTATCCCGCTCTGACTAAGGTTATATGCAGCTCCGTAGAGCAAAAAGAATTAAAAAAGCTTGATGGCATAAGGAGCAGAGCGGCTGTAAGTCTTTTTGAAGGATCTGATAAGTTTATCGCAAGAGAATCGGGCGAAGTCCAATTTACTGCCACAGGTCTTTCAGGTATTCCTGTTTTTGATCTTACAAGATATATGAATGCTCACGGTGCAGGGCATTATTATGTCAGTGTTGATCTGCTTCCGGGTTTTTCGGATGAAGATTTTTCAGAAAGGACAGAGCTCTTTTCAAAACGTACACCTGAAACATTTTTTACAGGTCTTCTTCTGCCGCAATTTATTCCTGTTATTTGCGAGAGATGCGGTATTAGCATCCATAAGAATATAGCGGATATGACTTATAATGAGTTAGATTCATTAAAGTCTGTTTTACATGATCTTCGATTTACGGTTGATAAAACAGGTGATATGGCCAATGCTCAGATCAGTGCAGGCGGAGTGCCTCTATCCGAAGTGGATGAGCATATGGGGTCAAAGATCGTTAAAGGGTTATATATTATAGGCGAAATGCTGGATGTGGCCGGAAGATGCGGCGGATATAATCTCCATTTCGCAGCGGCAGGGGCATATAATGCAGTGGAAGGCATGAAGAATGATGCTGAAAACAGATAATATAAAGATCAGAACACCGCTTGATCCAAAGAAGGAAATGACAGTCCTCAGGAATGCGGTGATCAAAAGATTAAAACTTAAAGACACTGTGATCAAAGATCTCAAGATAATAAGAAGATCGCTTGATGCCAGGAAAAAGGATGATATTTTCTGGGTTTATTCCGTGGCTTTTTCGCTTGGAATGAAAGTGGAGCAGGTTACCGAGATTGTTAAGAACAGCAGAGGTAAGATCACTTATTATTCACCAAGAAAGTATGACACAGGAGCTGATTGGGAAGTATACAATGAACGTGATAAAAAAGGCAATCTTTTGAGTATTACGCCTACTGCTAATTTTGCTTTCATCAGGGAACATGAGAGGCCTTATATCATTGGTACAGGGCCTGCAGGACTATTTTGCGGATATGAACTGGCTCGTCTTGGCTTGCGTCCGGTGCTTATCGAACGCGGAGATAAGATAGAAGACAGAGTTAATGCTGTGGAACATTTCTGGAATACCGGGGAACTTGATCCCGGTTCCAATATTCAATTCGGAGAAGGCGGCGCGGGAACTTTTTCAGACGGAAAGCTGTTTTCTCATGTTCATGATAAAAGCGGCCGCGTTGAAGAAGTCCTCGAGACTTTCGTAAGATTCGGCGCGGATCCTGATATCCTTTACGACAGTAAGCCCCATATCGGCACAGATGTCCTCAGACAGGTAATAAAAAATATGCGCTCCGAGATGGAGATCATGGGTGCGACATTTAAGTTCAGGACTACTTTTATCAATCCCGTGACCGAAAACGGAAAGCTGACGTCCATCAGGATCAAAGATAAAGACGGAAAGATCGAGATGATCCCCGCAAACCTCCTGGTACTTGCTCCGGGGCACAGTGCAAGAGATACTTTTATTAATCTCCATGAATCCGGAATTGAGATGCAAAACAAACCTTTTGCCGTAGGATTCAGATTTATTCATCCTCAGGATGATATCAATATGGCTCAATATGGTGCTGATCATAAAAGCAAACTATTACCGCCTGCGGATTATAAGGTTACTGCCAAAGCCTCATCAGGAAGAGCGGTTTACTCATTTTGCATGTGTCCGGGCGGATACGTGGTTAATGCCTCCAGTGAAGACGGAATGGTTGCGGTCAACGGGATGAGCAACAGAGACCGCGCTTCGGGCAATGCCAACTCTGCCATCGTCATAACGGTTGATGAAAATGACTACGGCGAAAAGCTTTTTGATGGAATGCGGTTCCAGAGAGAACTTGAAAAGAATGCATATATGCTGGCCGGAGGCCGGATACCTGTTGAAGTATGGAGCGATTTCTGTGAAAACAGGGACGAAGCATTTCACAGATTTCATAACGGCGAAGAGCCAATGATAAAGGGTGCTTATGAATATGCGAACTTGAGGAAAATACTTCCGGAATCTTTTAACAAAGACCTGATGGAAACGGTTCCTCAGTTTGCAAGATATATAAACGGATATGATTCCGGCATGACGCTTTTAGCCGGTGTGGAAACCAGAACTTCATCACCGGTTAAAATGGAAAGATTTGATGACGGTCAGAGTACTATCCGGGGAATATACCCCTGCGGTGAAGGTGCCGGGTACGCTGGAGGCATAACATCCGCTGCTGTAGACGGATTGAAAGTTGCGGAGAAAATAGTAATGTCTTATAATCAGTTAGTGTAGATTTTATTGATTTTTAACGATATTTTACAGAAATTATACAAAAAACAGATAAGTGATTGAAATGGATCAGTACAGAGAACTTTTAAAAAACAAAAAAAGAATAGTAGTCAAGATCGGTTCTTCGTCCCTCAGACACAAAGAGACAGGTGATCTTGATTATATTAAGATGGAAACCCTGGTCCGCGAATTATGTGATCTCAAGAACCGCGGAAAAGATGTTATTCTTGTAAGCTCGGGAGCTATCGCTGCAGGCAAGAAGGTCATGCATTTAAAGAATGAAGATCACGAGATCGCCGTTCAGCAGGCATGCGCAGCCATTGGTCAGGCAAGGCTTATCGAGACATATGAAAAGATGTTTTCGGAATACGGTCATGTGGCGGCACAGGTTTTGATGACCAAGAATACCATAATCAATGACCTTAACAGATTTAACGCACATAATACTTTTATAGAACTGTTAAAGATGGGTGCCATACCTATCGTTAATGAAAATGACACTATCTCAACATATGAGATAAAGTTCGGTGATAATGATACTCTTTCCGCCATTGTTGCGGCTCTTGTGGGTGCGGATCTTCTCATATTATTGTCCGACATCGACGGACTCTATACCGATGATCCCAGATCCAATCCCGATGCCCGTTTTATCCCAATAGTTCCCGAACTTACTTCCGATATAATGGGCATGGGCAAGAAGTCCACAGGTTCCGATGTGGGAACAGGCGGGATGGATACTAAACTTTCGGCAGCACGTATCGCCACCAGTTCCGGAGCTGATATGATCATTGCCAATTCCAAGGATGTTCATATCATACACAGGATCATGGACGGAAGAAGTTTTGGAACATTATTCCTTGCAAACAAAGATGATAACTTTTTCATCGGAGATTATCTTAAAGAAGACTGATATTACAAAGAGGTGCTATGGCCGACAGATTCGGACACAATTTCATGATAGATCAGTCTGACGAACGAGACAGGATCAACGCTTTTAATAAAGAAAAACTGGTCGAAGCCAAGAAAAGATTCAGGAAAGATATGATGCGGGCCAGAGACGGTCTTACTTCAAAGGACGTTGATACTTTCGGTGATCAGATCCTGGAAAAATTAAAATCTTCACCTGCTTATGTCAGAGCCGGTGAGATACTTCTCTATGCGTCATATCGTAACGAAGTCCCCACGGAAAGGATATTTGCTTATTCTGTTTCTGCGGGAAAGAGAGTATATTACCCCAAGGTTGAGAATAATGATCTTGTATTTACAAGAGTAAGAGACTTAAGGGAGCTTGAGATCGGATTTAAAGGGATACCCGAGCCGCCTTCGGCAGGAAGTCCTGCGGAGATAAGAAATACCAGAGCGGTGATAATCTGCCCGGGACTTGGCTTTGGAATGGACGGAAGTCGAATCGGATACGGCAGAGGTTATTATGACAGGTTCCTTTCGGCCAATCCCGATATTTATAAGATAGGCGTCTGCTTTGAGATTCAGTTTTCAGATACAGTCCCACATGGTGAGGAAGATCTGCCAATGGATGAAGTGATAACCGAGAAACATTCTTACCGTATGGTAAAACCTATGAAAGATCTGAGGTGATAAATATGGCATCATATGATGATAAGCTTATTGAGCTTTGCGAAAAAGCAAAGAATACAAAATACGAACTCCAGAAATTAAGCAATGAAGAAAGGAATAAAGCACTTTACGAAGTTGCCGATAATCTGATCCGTCACAGTGCGGATATAATCGCGGAAAATGACAAGGATATCGCCAATGCAAAGGAGAGGGGAGTAAGCTTACCTCTTCAGGACAGATTGATGCTCAACGAAGAAAGGATACAGGCAATAAGCGAAGGCTTAAAGCAGGTTGCATCCTTACCCGATCCGCTTGGCGATGTACTGGAAAAATTCGAGCGTCCCAACGGATTAAAGATCGAGAAGGTTAGAGTTCCTCTCGGCGTCATCGGTATCATTTACGAGTCCAGACCGAATGTTACGGCAGATGCATTTGCGCTTACATTTAAAGCCGGCAATTCGGTTATATTAAAAGGCGGTTCCGATGCTATTAATTCCAATATCGCGATCGTTAAATATATAAAAGAAGCACTGAAGACTGTGGGAGTCAACGAGTCTGCTGTAGGACTCATTGAGTCAACGGATCGTGAGACGACCACAAAGTTCATGCAAATGAAAGAATATGTTGATGTTCTCATCCCTCGCGGATCCAAGAACCTGATCGCCAGTGTTGTGGCAAATTCAAAGATCCCGGTAATTGAAACCGGTGCCGGAAACTGTCATGTATATATAGATAAAGCTGCGGATCATGATAAGGCTTTGAGTATAATAATCAACGCAAAGACGCAGAGACTCGGCACATGCAATACAGCCGAATCACTTGTGGTTCATAAGGATGTTCTTGATTCTGTTTTCGTTGATGCTGCAAAAGCTCTTCGTGAAAAGAAAGTTGAGCTGTTTGCGGACCGCTCTTCTCTTGAAGCTTTTTCGGATGCGGTTCCTGCCTCTGAAGAAGATTTTGCGACTGAATATCTTGATCTTAAGATGTCCGTAAAGACCGTTGATGATATTGATGAAGCAATTGCTCATATCAACAGATACAGCACACATCATTCTGATGCGATCATAACGGAGGATAAAGCTGCTGCAGATAAGTTCTTAAATGAGATAGATTCTGCATGTGTTTATGTGAATGCTTCCACAAGATTTACGGACGGTTTTGAGTTCGGTTTCGGAGCGGAGATCGGAATAAGCACACAGAAGCTCCATGCAAGAGGTCCCATGGGACTTAAGGAACTTACATCATACAAGTATAAGATAATCGGAAACGGTCAGATTCGTGGATAATAGTTTTAGATTTAAAAATGCCGATTACAGCGCTTTTATCAGTACCAGGGAATATGAGGCTGATAAAGAGATCGGATATCAAAAAGAATACCTTGAAGAATTAAAAAAGCTTACGGTAAGATTCGGTGAAAAGATCGGACATGCACCTTCTGCATGTGTGGTCACCTTCGGGTGCCAGATGAATGCAAGAGATTCCGAGAAACTTGCTGGTGTCCTTAATGAAGCCGGTTTTGAGATAACGGAGAGCGAAGAAGCAGATCTTGTTGTTTTTAATACCTGTACCGTTAGAGACAATGCCAACCAGCGTGTATACGGCAGACTGGGAGCTCTTCATGCAATGAAAAAGAGCTATCCCGATAAGAAGATCATCATATGCGGCTGTATGACTCAGGAACCGCCTGTGATCGAGAAATTAAAAAAGACATACAGTTTTGTAAATCTTATATTTGGAACTCATAATATATATAAATTTCCGGAACTCCTTTGCAAAATGTTTGAATCGGATAAGCTTGTCATTGATGTCTGGAAGAAATCCGATGAGATAGTGGAAGCTTTCCCGACAGTAAGAAAATATCCTTTTAAATCCGGCGTTAATATCATGTTCGGATGTGATAATTACTGTACCTACTGCATAGTTCCTTACGTAAGGGGCAGAGAGCGCAGCAGACGCAGCAGTGAGATACTTGACGAGGTAAGAAGACTGGCAGATGACGGAGTGGTGGAAGTAATGCTCCTTGGTCAGAATGTCAATTCATACGGTAACGGCATCGAAGGCGAGATCAGTTTCCCGGAGCTTTTAAGTAAAACAGCTAAGATCCCGGGAATAAAACGCGTAAGGTTCATGACATCCAATCCCAAAGATCTTTCCGACGAGCTTATAGATGTTATGGCTTCATCCGATGTGATCGCCAGACACCTTCATCTTCCTGTACAGTCAGGTTCGGACAGAGTGCTTAAAGCCATGAACAGACATTATACTCATGATGAATATCTGGCTTTGGTGGCCAAGCTTAGGAAGGCTATCCCTGATCTTTCCATCACAACTGATATCATCGTCGGTTTCCCCACGGAGACTCCGGAAGATGTGGATGAGACTGTTAGACTTGTAAAAGAAGTCGGTTTCGACAACGCTTTTACATTCATATATTCCAAGAGAACAGGTACACCGGCAGCCGATCTCGAAATGGCTATGACACCCGAAAAGATATCGGAATGCTTTGATAAGGTCTTGAAGACTGTTCAGGACAATGCAAGAAGCTGCGCGGCAAAATTGACGGGACTTAAGAGCGTAGCTTTGGTTGAGGAGCTCAACGAACATGACCCCTCCCTGGTTACCGGCCGATTATCAAATAATTATCTGGTTCATTTCCCGGGAGATGCGTCCATGATCGGAAAACTTGTTAATGTGGAACTTACCGAGAATAAAGGATTTTATTTTTACGGAAAAGCTATCTGACAGGATAATCAAACAGGAATAATAAGAAAATGTTTACATACGAAACAATAGATTATAACCGGGTCACTCCTATGATGCAGCAGTACCTGGATACTAAAAAAGGGTACATGGATTGTATCCTTTTTTACAGACTCGGTGATTTTTATGAGATGTTCCTTGATGATGCGGTTAATGCTTCTCAGGCTCTTGATATCACACTTACAGGCAAGAACTGCGGTCTTGAGGAAAGAGTACCCATGTGCGGTATACCTTTCCATTCGGTAGACGGTTATCTTGATAAACTTGTCGAATCGGGATACAAGGTGGCTATATGCGAGCAGACGGAAGATCCCAGGCTTGCAAAAGGGCTTGTTAAGCGTGAAGTTGTCCGTATAGTAACACCCGGTACCAATATCACACCGCAGGCTCTTGATGAATCAAGGAATAAATTCCTTATGTGTATCATCAGTCTCGAAGGATCTTTCGGCATTGCATTTACCGATATCTCCACAGGTGAATTCTTCCTTACCGAAACTGATTCATCCGACAAATTAAAAGACGAGATCATTAAACAGTCTCCCAGAGAGATCATCTGCAATGAAGCCGCAATGTTATCATGCTCGTTTCTCGAGAAATTAAAGAATGAGAATAATATAGCAGTAAGTACTCTCGGAAGCTGGTATTTTGATTCCGATGACTGTAAAAAAGCTCTTTTATCACATTTTAAGGTATCATCTATAACCGCTCTCGGTATTGATATGTTTTCCGCAGGTACGATTTCTGCCGGAGCTCTTATGCAATATCTTTACGAGACACAGAAGATCCCGCTTACGCATATAACACATATCCTTCCGTATACAGGAAGCAGATATATGCTTTTGGACTCGGCCACCAGAAGAAATCTTGAACTCTGCGAGACCATGCGTGACAAGTCTAAGAGAGGTTCGCTTTTCTGGGTGCTTGATAAAACAAAGACGGCTATGGGAGCAAGAATGCTGCGCTCCGATATAGAACAGCCTCTTATCGATGAAGAAGGTATCATCAGGCGGCAAAACGGTATTGAAGCATTAATGAAATGCGGAATGGATCGTGATGAACTCAGAGAATATCTTACGGCAATATACGATCTTGAAAGACTGCTGGCACGTATCAGCTATCATTCCGCAAACCCCAGAGATATGCTTGCTTTAAAGGAATCTCTTTTGATGCTGCCACCGATCAAAACTGTCCTTAGAGGTTTTGAATGTGCAGAATTACTTGAGATAGATGAAGCCATCGATTCGCTTGAAGATATTTCGGGCGATATAGAGAAAGCCATTATAGAGGATCCTCCTGTAACCATAAGGGAAGGCGGGATAATAAAAGACGGATATGATAAGGATATCGACGAGCTCAGATATGCGAGCACCAATGGTAAAAATCTTCTTGCGGGGCTTGAAAATGAAGAACGCGAACGTACCGGAATAAAGAATTTAAAGATCAAATATAACAAAGTTTTCGGTTATTATCTTGAAGTAACAAATTCATATAAGGATCTGGTTCCTAAGGATTATGTCAGAAAGCAGACGATTTCCGGCTCAGAGCGATACAGCATGCCAAAATTAAAAGAACTGGAAGATATGATCCTTAATGCACAGGAGAAACTCTCAACACTGGAATATGATGCTTTCTGTGCATTACGTGACAGGGTTGAGGAAAATCTCGCAAGGATCCAGAAGACGGCACGTGCGATCGCAAGACTTGATGTGCTTTGTTCTCTTTCTGTCGTTGCTGAGCAGAATCACTTTGTAAGACCGAAGATCAATCATAAAGGTGTCATTGATATCAAAAACGGTAGGCATCCTGTTGTTGAAAAAATGATGGGAAATGATCAGTTTATCGATAATGATACTTTTCTCGATAAGAAAAAGAACTGCATTTCCGTTATCACAGGCCCTAATATGGCCGGTAAATCGACCTATATGAGACAGGTGGCATTGATATCATTAATGTTCCAGATAGGTTCTTTTGTTCCTGCAAAAAGTGCTGATCTTTGCATAGTTGACAGGATATTTACCAGGGTCGGTGCATCCGATGATCTTGCAAGCGGTCAGTCCACCTTTATGCTGGAGATGAACGAGGTTGCTAATATCCTTAAAAATGCCACATCCGATTCGCTTCTTATACTTGATGAGATCGGAAGAGGAACATCTACCTTTGACGGTCTTGCAATAGCATGGGCTGTGATCGAATATATAAGCAGCAAGAAGATCCTTGGAGCAAAGACCCTCTTTGCTACGCATTATCATGAGCTTACGGAACTTGAAGGTAAAATGGATAATGTTAACAACTACTGCATAGCCGTAAAAGAACAGGGAGACGATATCGTATTCCTGAGAAAAATAGTTCCCGGCGGAGCGGATAAGAGTTACGGTATCCAGGTTGCAAAACTTGCAGGTGTACCCGTGGCTGTAACCGACAGAGCGGCAGAAATAGTTGCTCAGCTTATGAATAATGATATAACCGGGAAACTATCGGAGATCGCTATTGCCGATCCGGCTGCAAAACGTACGGCTGTTGTTTTCGATGATGTGGACAAAGGACAGATGAGTTTCTTTGATACAGCAAAAGACGAAGACATATTAAAAGAGCTCGAGGAATTGGATATTACCAAACTCACGCCTCTCGATGCATTGAACACTCTCTATAAGTATCAAAGCAAACTAAAGAACAGATATTGATAAATGAACAGAATACAGGTACTTGATAATAATACAATTGATAAGATAGCCGCAGGTGAAGTAGTGGAACGCCCTGCAAGTGTTGTAAAGGAACTTGTTGAAAATGCAATAGATGCAGGTGCCGATGCAATCACCGTTGAAATAAAAAGCGGTGGTATCGAATATATCAGAGTCACCGATAACGGTTGCGGAGTCGAGCCTGAAGATATGGCTACGGCATTTTTGCGCCATGCAACCAGCAAGATTACATCCATAGATGACTTAAATTCACTTCATTCCATGGGATTTCGTGGCGAAGCTCTTGCAAGTATCGCTTCTGTCAGTCATGTAACCATGATATCCAAGACTAAAGATGCGCTGATGGGGCACAGATTCGAGATCGACGGAGGAGTTGCCGGAGAACTCACGGAGATCGGAGCTCCGGATGGAACGACGATAGTTGCGACACATCTTTTTTATAACGTTCCTGTCAGACGTAAGTTCCTTAAATCCGCTGCTGCGGAGGGAGGGATGATCGGTGAACTTATGGAGCACCTTGCTCTTTCCAGACCTGACATTTCTTTTAAATTTGTATCCAACGGAAAGAATCAGATTTTTACTAACGGTACCGGTGATCTCCATGATGTTATATACCGTATCTACGGAAGAGAGATGGCCAGAGAAACTATCCCCGTATCTTATGAAAAAGACGGTATCCGTATAGACGGATATCTTGGCACACCTGCCATCAACAGGCCTAATCGTAATTTTGAAAATTACTTTTTAAATAACAGATTCATAAAAAGCGATGTGGTGGCAAAGAGTCTGGAAGACGGATACAGCGGATATACAATGCAGCATAAATTCCCGTTCTGCGTAATATCCATCGAAATGTCTCCGGATGAAATAGACGTCAATGTACACCCATCCAAAATGGATGTTAGATTCCATGACAGAGAAAATGTATATGATAATCTTTCGCAGGCTGTAGCAGAAGCTCTCCATGATCATGAGATGATCCCGGAAGCTGAGCTTGATAAAGACAGGCGCAGCATACGTCCTGAGATAAGCGAAGCACCGGAACCCTTTGAGAATAAGCGTATTTCCGACATCGCCAAAACGTCGGATATCCCGGCATCAGATCAACAGGTTCCTTTGACTAAAGAAAACCGTGATATCTTCAGCGTTGATTTTACCGATACGGAAGCTGTGGTTAAGGAATTCAGAAACAGCGATAACAGCGATAAAATCGAAGATTCCAATGATAAGGTCAATAATGCGCCTGTCAGATTCAAAGATCTCAGGGATTTCACCGAACGCAAGGCGGTACAGATGGAGATCCTTCCCAAAGAAAGAGTTATCTCTGCAAATGCCAGAAAGCGTTATGAACTGATAGGACAGGTATTTAATACATATTGGATCTTTACTTACGAGGACAAGCTTTATTTTGCAGATCAGCATGCGGCGCATGAAAAAGTCAATTACGAAAGGATGCTTGCGAATTACAAAGAACATAAGGTTTACAAGCAGCAGACTTCGCCGCCCATAGTTATCAGTCTTTCGGCAGAGGAAGATGAAACACTTCAGAAGTTCCGGGGATATTTTGATGAACTTGGATTCGAGATTAATGATTTCGGCGGAAGGGAATATACAATTCATACCGTTCCGCTTGATCTGTACAGGAAAGATGCAAAGACTCTCTTTATGGAGATCCTTGATGACCTAAGACTGAGAGGGATAAAAGACACGCCCGATGTTATAGAACGTGTCATTGCTTCCATGGCATGCAAGGCTTCCGTTAAAGGCGGGGATGCCATATCCCGTGAACAGATGGATACTGTTCTTGATGAATTGCTTACACTTAATAATCCTTACCATTGTCCTCACGGAAGACCGACGATATTCTCGGTCAGCAGGACCGAACTGGAGCGGAAATTTAAGAGGATAGTAAACTGATTTTCTATGGATAAACTTATCATCATCGCAGGCCCCACTGCTGTAGGTAAATCGGCCGCAGCGGTAGAGCTGGCAAAGAAAATTGACGGCGAGATAGTTTCTGCCGATTCCATGCAGGTATATAGAAATATGGATATCGGTACCGCTAAGATTAGCAAAGAAGAGATGAAGGGCATTCCGCACCACCTTCTTGATATCTTAGATCCGGAAGAAGAGTTTAACGTATCAGTTTTTCAAAAGCTTGCAAATGATGCAATAAAAGACATTAACGCAAGAGGTAAGATACCTGTTCTTACAGGGGGGACCGGTTTCTATATCCAGGCTGTCCTGTACGGGATCGAATTCACGAAAGAAGAGACGGACAAATCATACAGGCATGAACTGGAAGAGATCGCAAAAACAGAAGAAGGAAGACGCATACTCTTTGAACGACTAAAACAGACAGATCCGGATTCGTTGCAGACTATACACGAGAATAATATCAAGCGTGTGATACGTGCTCTTGAATACTATAAAGAGACGGGGCATAAGATCTCGGAACATAATGAAGAGATGCGGAAAAAGCCGCCCGTATATGATCATGTCGGTTTCTTTCTGACAGATGACAGAGCGAAGCTTTACGAACGCATAGACAGACGTGTTGATAAGATGATGGGAGGCGGCCTTGTTAACGAAGTAACAGCGCTTAAGGATAAAGGTGTTCCTTCGAATGCTACATCCATGCAGGGGCTCGGCTATAAAGAGATTTATTCTTATCTGCAGGGTGAGAGTACTTTGGAAGAGGCGGTATATCAGATAAAACGCGACAGCAGACACTTTGCAAAAAGACAGATCACATGGTTTAAGAACCGGGAAGATTTTATAGAGATAAACCGTTCCGGATTTACTGATCCGGAAAATGAAATACCGGATCTTATGTTAAAAACTATCAAAGAAAAAAATTTAATTTAGACGCTCTTCACGGAGGAAAAAATGAATTATAACCGTATACACAAAGATTTAGGGATTGACGAAGAGACTTTTGCGTTTGGAGAAAAGATCCGCAAAGGATTAAAGGACAGATTCGAGGAGATCGATGATACCGCAGAGCTTAATCAGTTAAAAGTCATTAATGCAATGCAGAAGAATAAGGTGAGCGAGGCCTGTCTCCTTGGAACTACAGGATACGGATATAACGATCTCGGAAGAGATACACTTGAGAAAGTATATGCGGATATCTTCCACACCGAAGACGCACTTGTCAGACCGCAGATAACCTGCGGAACACATGCACTTGCACTTGCGCTCATGAGTAACTTACGCCCCGGTGACGAACTTTTAAGTCCTGTCGGCAGACCCTATGATACTTTGACGTCAGTCATCGGGATCGATGAAGATGACAGATCAAACGGACATATTACAGGTTCGCTTAAGGAATACGGAGTTTCTTACAGACAGGTGGATCTTCTTTCTGACGGATCTTTTGATCTTGAGGGGATAAAAAATTCCATAAACGAAAAGACCCGTATGGTCACTATTCAGCGTTCAAAGGGTTACGCTGTAAGACCTACACTGTCCGTAGAAAGGATAGGCGAGCTCATATCTTTTATCAAAAATATCAAGTCTGATGTTGTAGTGATGGTAGATAACTGTTACGGTGAGTTCGTACAGCTTTCGGAGCCTTCTGATTTCGGCGCCGATCTTTGCGTGGGATCACTTATCAAGAACCCCGGGGGCGGATTATGCCCCTGTGGCGGATATATAGTCGGAAAAAAGGAATATATAGAAAATGCAGCATACAGACTTACTTCTCCGGGACTCGGAAAAGAGGTGGGTGCATCATTGTCTATCCTTCCTTCTTTTTATCAGGGACTTTTCCTGGCGCCTACGGTTACGGCATCGGCGCTTAAAACTTCGATCTATGCCGCAAATCTTTATGAAAATCTTGGGTTTAAGGCAACCCCTAATGCAACAGAACCCAGGTATGACATTATTCAGGCAATAACACTGGGCAGCGCAGAGAGGATCTGTGCTTTCTGTGAAGCGGTTCAGGCTGCATCTCCCGTAGATTCATTCTTAACTCCCGAACCCTGGGACATGCCCGGATATAATGACAAAGTCATCATGGCTGCAGGAGCATTTGTTTCCGGTTCAAGCATAGAGCTTTCAGCTGACGCTCCCATAAGAGAGCCTTATGCAGTCTATTTTCAGGGCGGACTTACTTTCCCTCACGGCGCTTTGGGCATGCTTAAGTCGGTACAGAACTTAAAAGACAAGGGACTTATATCCTCCCTCGGGGTGTGATAACTGATTTTCGGCACTTTTACTGCACAAACCACTGATTTTATGTTAAAATTTGTTGTTATGGTAACCAAAATGTACTTGAAAGGAACTTACTGATGGGAATTAATGCTTTCGGCATCGACCTTGGATCCAGCAATATCAGGATCTATAACGGCAACGATGATTCATATATGATGGAAAAAAACATGATCGCTATAGAGGGCCGCGATACCCTTTTTGCGTATGGAGATTCTGCATATGAGATGTATGAGAAGGCTCCGGACAATATTTCGGTTTCTTACCCTGTAGTTAACGGAGTTATTGCTGATATCGTCAATATGAACACTCTTGTTCATTATTTTATCAGCGATCTCGGAGGCGGTTCTATCAGACCGGCTGACTACTATATAACAGTCCCGGATGATGTTACAGAAGTAGAGCAGAGGGCATTCTACGACCTTATCCTCGACAGCAACGTTAAGGCCAGAAATGTCTATACGGTTCAGAAGGCATGCGCCGATGCCGTAGGTATGGATATAGATGTTAAGAATTCGCAGGGTATTTTTATCGTTGATGTGGGATTCCAGACCACTGAGATCTCTCTTTTATCTCTTGGGGGCATTGTGGCATCAAGGCTCATAAAAGTAGGCGGTCAGAAGTTCGATGAAGCTATAAAATCCGCAGTTCGTAAAGAATATAATCTTATGATCGGCAGCAAAACCGCAGAAAAGTTAAAAGTTGCCATGCGTGAAGTGCAGGATTCGGGTAAAGGCGCCGTTGTTTACGGCAGAGACATCGTTCTCGGTCTCCCTGTAGAGAAGGAGATCGATACAAATATCGTATTTGACAGTATCAAAGAAAATATCAGTATTGTCATTGACAGCATCAAACAGATCCTTGAGAGAACTCCGCCCGAACTCGGCGCAGATATCTATCACAGAGGAATCTATCTTACCGGTGGCGGAAGCCAGATAGTGCATATGGCTGACATGATCGCAGATGCAACAGGTTTGAACGTTAATCTTTCGGATGATCCGGTGGCCACAGCGGTCAAGGGTGTTCAGAAGATCATGAAAGATAAGAAATATGCTTCACTCGCCAGGTCTGTTGAGGAAGACAGATGAGTCCCGTATTAAAAAAGAAGCAGGAAAAAAAGAAGATCCCCGGAAAATATCTGCTGCTTCTTGTCACTATCATTTGTATCGGTATGATGGTCGTGACATTCACAACAGATATCAAGGGGAAGGCACTCAATTCGGCGGTTGCCGTTGTTGTCGTTCCTTTCCAGAAAGCCATCTCTCATACAAGTTCCGAGCTTGTTGCTCTTGCCGATGAAAAGAAAGAGATAGACGAACTTAAAGCTCAGAACGAAGAGCTTAAAAAAAGGATCGATGAACTCACCAGCGAAAATACACTTCTTGCACAGGATTATTATGAACTTAATAATCTTCGTACACTTTTTTCTTTAAACGAAACTTATTCCGAATACAATAAAACAGGTGCAAGGATAATCGCTGCCGATTCCGGTAACTGGTTCAGTACCTTTATCATTGATAAGGGTTCCCAGGATGGCATCAAACCCAACATGAATGTTATAGCCGGTGCAGGACTTGTAGGTATTGTTACTGAGACGGGAGATAACTGGGCAAGAGTAAATACCATTATCAATGATAATGCCAACGTTAGTGCTTCCATTCTTCATTCCCAGGATAATATGATCGTTACCGGAAGTATGGAATTGATAGAGAAAGGTGTTATCTCATATTCGGATCTTCTTGATACCAATAATGATACGGCAGAAGGTGATAAGGTCGTTACTTCCGATATAAGTTCAAAGTACCTTCCGGGTATACTGATCGGATATGTGGATACGGTTGAGACCGATCCCAACAACATGACGAAGTCGGGAATGATCACTCCCGTAGTGGATTTCGAACATCTTTCCGAAGTGCTTGTGATCACGGAGCTTAAGCAGGATACAGAGAAATAATATGTTTACTTTGATCAAAAAGTGGATAGTCGGTATTTTGGCCGTGCTGCTGTTGTTTGCTCTGCAAACCTCGGCTTTCAGATACCTGCCTTTCGGCAGATCCGTTCCTAATTTTATATTGATCATTACATGCATGTACGGATTGATGCGCGGTGAATACGCAGGTATCATCACGGGTTTTACCTGCGGCCTTATGCTGGATATTTTTTGTATGGATATCCTGGGCTTTTACGCTTTGCTCTATACATACGTCGGTTTCTTTTGCGGACTCGCCAACAAGTATTACAAGAAGGAAGACTATAAGCTGCCTGCCGCCGCACTCATTCTTTCCGACATTACTTTTATGCTGCTTAAATTCTTTTTTACTAAAGTATTGCTCGGATATTTTGATTTTCAATTTTACTTCAGAGATTCGATACTTCCGGAATTTGCATTTACCATACTGTCCGGGATAATTATTTATCCGATGTTGCTCTTTACGGAGACGCATTTTATAGATTATACATCCGACAAATCAGATTCGGGTTCCGAGGGAGGCGCCGGTGTTTTATGATCTCAGAGAAAAAATCATATCTTTTGTGACTTCCAGATTTCTGGTTCCTTTCCTGATGCTGGCAGTTATTTTTTTCGTGCTCATCGCCAGAATATTCAAGCTGCAGATCGTAAACGGTGATTCCTACAGAGCTAATTTCACATTAAGCATTGAAAAGCAGGTCAATATCCCCAGTACAAGAGGTAATATCTATGACAGAAACGGAGAGCTTCTTGCTTACAATAAGCTCGCTTATTCCGTGACCATAACAGATACCATTGAATCCGGAAGTACTAAAAACCGGGAGCTTAATGAGATCGTTTTAAAAACAGTTGATATCATTGAAGGGAACGGTGACTCGGTCATCAATGATTTCGGAATATATCTGGATGAGGATAATAATTTCTGCTTTTCTTATACAGGCACCAAACATCAGCGTTTCCTTGCGGATATCTACGGTAAGGCTCTTGTTTCCGAACTAAGTTATGATCAGAGAAACGCAAATCCGGATATGGTCATGAGCTATCTTTGCAGCGCCTCAAAATACGGTATAGGTGCTTATACCGGCAATGAAGGCTCGAAAGTCGGTTTTATCCCGCAGATGGGATTTACCAAAAAACAGATGCTTGATATCTCTATAATAAGATACAATCTGTCTCTTAACGGCTTTCAGAAATATATCGCTACTACCATTGCCTCTGATGTATCCGACAAGACGGTTGCCGAGATCATGGAGAATTCCGATATCTTACAGGGCGTAACCATCACCGAAGATACAATCAGAAAATATAATCACAGTGTTTATTTCTCACAGATACTTGGATATACAGGAAGGATCTCCGAGGAAGAATACGAACAGTATTCCGCTTCCGATCCTAATTATTCAACAAATGACTATGTAGGTAAGACCGGCATCGAGTTTTCTATGGAATCCGAGCTTCAGGGACAAAAGGGAAGCGAGACTATCTATGTTGATAATCTCGGAAGAATACTGGAGACGGACAATGTGGTTGCACCCACAGCCGGAAATGATGTTTATCTGACAATAGATACCAATCTGCAGAAGGCTGTTTATCGTCTGCTCGAGCAGAAGATCGCGGGTATCCTTACATCAAGGATCGTAAATGAAAAGACCGTTAACCAGCACGGTCGTAACAGACAGATCCCGATTTATGATGTTTATTATGCTCTGATTTCCAATAATGTCATTGATATGAAACATCTGTCCAAGGATTATGCCGGTACCACAGAGCAGGAAGTACTTGCCACTTTCCAGAGCAAGCAGGCAGATGCCTGCGCACAATTGCGAAAGGAAATGACGGAGCTGGATACGCCTTATTGCGAGCTTACTGACGAATATAAAGAATATGAGAGCTTTATCATTTCAATGCTTTCATCATCCAACTACGGAGTTATACTCTCCGATAAAGTTGATGTTACCGATGAAATGTACAGGAAATGGCATTCGGAAGAGAGTATAAGCATTAACGAATATCTGAATTATTGTATTTCCGCGCAGTGGATAGATCTGACCAAGCTGACTCTTGATGATAAATATTCGGATTCCGGAGAGATTTACAATGCGCTGGTTGATTATATCATCGATAAACTTGCCACTAATCCCGATTTTTCGAAGAGGCTGTATAAATATCTCATAATGAATGACATGGTGACCGGCAGACAGCTTTGCCTGATTTTGTGGGAACAGGACCTGATCCAGGTTGAAGACGACAGACTTGAGGGCCTCAGGAACGGTTCCATATCCGCGTACGGATTCATGACAAAGCTTATCTCGGATATCAAGATCACACCTGCTCAGCTTGGACTCGAGCCCTGCTCGGGATCCTGCGTTATCACAGATCCGAACAGTTCGGAAGTGTTGGCTCTTGTATCATATCCGGGATATGATAATAACAGACTTGCCAATACTGCCGATTCTGCTTATCTGGCCAAACTTGGTTCTGACAGATCAAAACCCCTTTGGAATTACGCAACCCAGCAGAAAACCGCACCGGGTTCAACCTTCAAGATGGTTAGCTCCGTTGCAGGTGTGGAAGAGGGCGTTATAAACATCAATACTGTCATAGATTGTGAGGGAAGCTTTACAAAGCTTAACGGAACTATTCATAACTGTTGGATATATCCCGGATCACACGGACCGCTCACACTTTCCGGTGCCATCCAGAATTCCTGTAACTACTTCTTCTACGAAGTAGGTTACAGACTGGCTGATGATGACGGAAGATATAATGATGCATATGGTATAGAAAGACTCTCAAAATATGCTACTATGTTTGGGCTCGGTCAGACAACGGGAGTCGAGATCGCAGAGTCCGAGCCCAATATCTCCGATCAGTATCCTGTGGCATCTGCCATCGGTCAGGGTACCCATAACTATACAACCGTAGGTCTGGCACGATATGTATCGGCTGTTGCAAATAAGGGAACCGTATATCAGTTGAGCCTCATTAAAGAGATACGTAATGCTGACGGAGTCACTACTTACAGCGGAAAAAACAAGATCGTAAACGAGATAATGCTCGATCCATCACTGTGGAATTCAATACATACAGGTATGATGAGAGTGGTGGCCGACAAAAAGTATTTCAATGATATAGGTATCATATGCGCAGGTAAGACCGGTACCGCGCAGGAAGCCGAGAATAAACCAAACCACGCACTCTTTGTCGGCTTCGCGCCCGCGGATAAGCCTAAGATCGCCATGGCGGTCAGAATAGCTAACGGTTACTCCTCGGATTTCGCAGCCCAGCTCGGATGCGATGTAATAAAATATTACTTTAACCTTGAAGACAGAGACAAGCTTATTACCGGTAACGCTTCGGATGCAACAGTAACGTCAGCCGGAGACTGATTATATGAAATCCAAGATAGAATTAAAAAATTACAATATAGTTTTGGTCATATGTCTTATCACACTTAATGTGATCGGGATTTTTTCCATCGGATCCGTTAAGGAATCACTTCAGACCAAACAGATAGGCGGAATGATACTCGGCATATTCATCATGGTACTGATCTCGTTTTTTGATTATGCCGTTTTTCTGAAATTCAGCTGGGTGATATATTTCTTAAATATCGGCCTTCTGGCAGCGGTTGAATTCTTCGGGCAATCTTCCCATAATGCTCAGAGATGGCTTTTGATCCCGGGCATTGGCGTGAAGTTTCAGCCTTCCGAACTTGCCAAAATTTTATTGATACTTTTTTTTGCCAAGTTTATAATGGTACATAAAGAGCGATTAAACAGGCCGCATATTATCTTTATCATGCTGGCTCTTGCGGCTCCAGTGGTCATCCTGGTATTAAAACAACCTGATCTCTCCACCACGATCATGCTTATAGTGATATTCTGTATGCTTTTGTTCATTGGCGGATTGAGCAGGAAAATAATATTCGGGGTATTGGCCGTCACGGTACCTGCTGCCATTATATTCCTTTTTCTTGTAATGCAGCCCGACCAGAAGATCATCGAGCCTTATCAGCAGAAACGAATCCTCGCCTGGGTTGATCCCGAAAAGTATGCTCTTACGGATGCATGGCAGATGCAGAATTCAATAACTGCCATAGGTTCCGGAAAGTTGTACGGAAAAGGGCTTAACAATAACGAAGTTACATCCGTTGTAAACGGTAATTATATTTCCGAAGCGGAAAATGACTTTATCTTTGCCGTTGTAGGTGAAGAAATGGGATTTATAGGTTGTTCCGCTGTTATAACGCTTCTCGTCATGATCGCAGGGCAATGCTACTATCTGGGGATCAGATCAAGAGATCTTGCCGGGACGCTGATATGCTTTGGAATGGGGACGCTGATCGGTGTGCAGGGATTCTTTAATATAGCGGTTGCCACCGGTATCATGCCTAATACCGGAATTCCTTTACCGTTTGTAAGTTATGGTCTTACATCCCTTGTCAGCAACTATCTGGGAATGGGATTTGTTTTAAGTGCAGGTCTTAGAAGAAAAGAACCTGAGCGCAAAACCACCGAGATCGGTCAGATCGGATTGGAGAATAATATATGAAAATAGCACTTATTGCTCATGATGCAAAGAAGAAACTCATGCAGAATTTCTGTATCGCTTACCGCGGCATACTCGGTAATAACGAGATCTACGCTACAGGTACCACAGGAAGACTTATCGAAGAGGTTACAAATCTTTCTGTTCATAAATTTCTGGCAGGCCACCTGGGCGGAGAACAGCAGATCGCAGTTCAGATAGAACATAATCAGATCGATCTTGTCATCTTCCTCAGAGATCCCTTAAATCCCATGTCTCACGAAGTTGATGCCGGTAATCTTCTCAGACTGTGCGATATGCATAATATACCGGTTGCCACCAATCTGGCTACCGCAGAACTTCTTGTAAAATCACTTGACCGTGGAGATATGGATTTCCGTGAAATGTATAAGAATTAAGAATCGCATATCCCGTGTTCTGTTGGGTGTTCTTACGGTTTCTGTGCTTTTCGGATGCGGAAAAAAAGAATTTGCTCTTCCTTACGGAAGCATGGATAACAATCACAAATTTACTCTTGAACCTGAAGAACAGCAAAAAGAACTGGATCTTTTTGCCGCTGATTATGCAGCTGTTTCAGGTGATAAGACAGACACCGTCTCATTAAATACATCAGATCTCAAAGCGGCAGGGCTGTATGATATCAGGAATAAGGAAGTCTGTTATTCCTATAATGCTTTTGCTCGCCTTGATCCGGCCTCTCTCACCAAGCTTATGACTGCACTTATCGTATTTGAAAACTGCAGCCGACTTGATGATGTCATAACCATCGGTGATGTTTCCATAGGTGAAGAGGGTGTTCAGCGCTTTGGCCTCAAAGCAGGGGACAGAGTAACTGCCAGAGATCTTTTAAATATCATGCTGGTTCAGTCCGGTAATGATGCTGCTTTGGCGCTGGCAAGATATGTTGGTGAGAATTCGTACAGACCCGACGATGATACTCAGGCTATCGATCCGGTTGATAATTTTGTTCTCATGATGAATGCGAGAGCTTCATCACTGGGATGCACCGCCACTAATTTTGTCAACCCTCACGGACTCACGACAGAGGGGCATTATTCGAGTGCTTACGATCTCTATCTCATATTCAACGAGCTTATCAAATATCCCCAGTTCCTTGAGATAATCAGACAGGATTCGGTGACTATCACATATAATACTGCCGAAGGCGAAGTTAAGAGTAGGACTGTAACAAGTACGGATCAATATCTTACAAAAGGATATTCGACTCCGGATAATGTGAGTGTTCTCGGAGGAAAAACAGGAAGCACTGCATCCGCCGGAAAGTGTCTTATCCTTTATGCCGAAAATGCGGATGGAAATCCTTTCATCGCAATAATCATGGGGGCTGAAGACAGTGATATTCTTTACGGCACCATGAGTGAACTATTGAAAATAACCAACAGCTAAGATATAATCATATTAGGTTTTTAAATTGCTATTTCGGAGGTATACAATATGATCAAACTGATAATCGGCAATGAAGGAACAGGTAAGACCAAGAGACTTTTAGATGCTGCCAACAATGCTGTTGCAGATGCAAAGGGACACATTGTTTACCTTGATAAGAGCGGCAGACACATGTTTGAGATCAATAACAAAGTTCGTTTGATCGATGTTTCAGAGTTCGGTTTTCACACTTCAGATGAATTCTTCGGTTTCGTAAACGGTATTATCTCCCAGGATCGTGATATAGAGCAGTTCTATTTTGACAGCTTCAAGAAGCTTGCAAATATCGAGGTTTCCGACCTTGATGTTATTCTTAAGAAGTTTGATGAGATCAGCAGCAAATATAATATCAGTTTCTTTATCGCAATGTCGGCAGAGGAAAAGGATATCCCCGATTGCTATAAGGATCAGATAATCCGCTGAAATGCTTTTACTTAAATGACAGACAGTAATAAAAAAGCAGGACGCAATCATAATAATATAAGGGCACGTATAGGAGGAGGATTTCTATTTTTTTTAATATTAATCTTCCTTCTTTTTTTCATGCAGCAGTGCTTTAAGATCCTGTTCCGTAAGGATGTGGCTTCTTACATGATAAAATCAGGTGCCCTTGCCGTTAATAATTCATACAACGCTTTTCTGATCAAGGAAGAGCTTACTTATGATGCTGCCAGCTCCGGTACGATCGTTTACTTAAAACCTGAAGGTGGGCATATAAGTTCAGGCGACAAGGTTTATGCAATATGCAGCGAAGAGACTGCAAATGCGGTCATCAACGATCCGACCATCAATTCCGAAAACACGGATTCGCTGGCAAGACAGGCAAAGGAGTATTCTGAAAGCTTCACACCTCTTGCTTTTGACACTGTCTACGGCTTTAAAGAAGCATTCTGCGACAATGCCACAAAGATAACAGTCGGAGAACTGACTGACAGATTAGAACGCTATGCTGCCAACGGAAGCGCGGTAAGTTACCGCGTATCCAAGGAGACGGGCTACCTGGTATACGGCGTTGACGGCTATGAAAATATCACGGCAGAGAATGTTACACCTGAAATCGTCAATTCTAATCCCATAGAAGCAAGTGAGTTATGCTCCGGAAGTAACATCAATATGGGAGACATGGCATATAAACTTATCGTTTCCGAAAACTGGAAAGCAGCATTTACCGTTACTCCGGACTATGCAGCGTTATTTGAAAACGGCCAGAATGTTAAGGTCCGTTTTGCCAAGAACGGAGAAGAGCTTACGGGAAAAGTGACCCTTGTCCCCGGTGCCACGGAAAAATCGGATGTATTGATGATGATCTCATTTAAGACTTCCGTATGTAACTTCGCTGCAGATCGTTTTGCGGATATAGAAATAGATATGCAGGGAAAAGGAGGCCTTAAGGTGCCCAATTCCGCTATCGTACAGAAGAAATTCTTCGTAGTTCCTAAGAGCTACGCGCTTGAGAGCGAGGAGAATACGGGTGAGACAAGCCCGCTTACAGAGACCGAAGATCAAAATATGAAGACTTTCCTTAAGAAGACATATATGGAAAACGGGGAGGCTACAGTCCTTAAAACGCAGATAAATGTCTATTCGGAAAATGATGAATTCTTTTTTGTTAAAGCACCGGAACTCAACTACGGAGACGAACTGGTCCCGCAGAACAGCCAAAAGACATATATAGTTGAGGAGACAGGCATACTTACAGGCGTTTATAATATCAACAAAGGTTATGCTGATTTTTGCCAGATACAGGTAATAGACAGTAACGAGGAATATTCCATAGTAAAAAGTAATACTGTATACGGCTTAAGAGAATTCGACTATATCATACTGAATGCACAGGCTGTGGAAGATGATGAATTCATATTCAAATGATTAAAGATAATTTATCTAAAATATATCAAGGTGAGAAAAATGAGTATCAAAGAAAACATAGAACAGGTTCAGATCAAGATCGATGAGGCATGCAAAAGAAGCGGCAGAGATCCTAAAGATGTGACGCTTATATGCGTAAGCAAGACCAAGCCGGTTGAAATGCTTATGGAAGCGTATGATGCCGGGAAAAGAGCTTTCGGAGAAAATAAAGTTCAGGAGATGTGCGGAAAGATCGAAGTTATGCCTGACGATATACAGTGGCATATGATAGGCCATCTTCAGACTAATAAGATCAAATATATAGTCGGAAAAACGGCTCTTATACACAGCGTTGATTCGGTTCATCTGGCAGAAGCTATTGAAAAAGAATCTGCCAAGTCCGGATGCATTACCGACATCCTGATAGAGATCAATGCCGCAGGAGAAGAGTCCAAATCCGGTACAGCTGATCCGGAAGTTAATAAAGAGCTTATCCGTGCCGTATCCAAATTGGAGCATTTAAGGCTTCGAGGATTAATGACCATTGCTCCTTATACCGAAGATCCTGAAAGCAACAGGGTATATTTTAAGATGGTTCATGACCTGCTATATAAAGAAATGAGAGAATATTTCCCTGAAAAACCGGAACTTTCCATGGGCATGACCGGAGATTATGAAGTGGCAGTGGAAGAGGGAGCTACTCTCGTTAGAGTCGGAACCGGCATTTTCGGCGAAAGGGATTACGGGATAAAAAGCTGAAAATTTTGCTTGAGCATTAATTAGTGATGTATTTCAATTCCCGACCTTAAAAAGTCTGTAAGGACGGATTAGGACGCCGCAAGACGCTGCGTGTCGTGGTGAGACGGAAACAGTCGTTGCAAGACGGATTGACACTGATTGAGGCGAAATCTGAAGAACCTCACGGAGCGTTGTGGAACCCAGTGTAAAAGTGAAAAAATCGTTCATGAAACATCACGGACAACTGTGTGGAGCATGATCGACCGTAAATAAATACAGGTGATCAGTCAGAAAGAAACAGCTTTTTGAATGGTATTTTACAGGCACTTACTTTAGTGAATCTAAGGTAGGTGCCTTTTTTTGTGCTTGGGAGTAACTGTAAACGTGATTTTTTGAAAGGAGCTTTTTATGGCAGTAGACAAAAAGAAATTACAGAAAGGTCCTGATCTTGACCGGTTTCTTGAAGTCGGGAAGAGACGCTTTACAACCTATGCCCGCGGGGCCGGAATGTACTCGCTGAATTATTACACGTTCGTAAATCTTGTAAAAGAGGCAGGCGCGAATCTGCAGATCAAGAAGAAAGTAATAGTTGATCTTGATATTCTGGATGCTTATTTAGAATCAAATGCTGATAAGGAAGGAGTGGTGGAAAATGTATAAGAGAGGAACATCAAAGGATCCTGCCAAGCAGGAAAAGATAGATCAGGTTTTGAAGTCTGTCCCCAACGGGAAAAAGAAGTGGGTTAGGTACGATGAGGGAGCGGTTCTCTATTCTATGGGGATTCATGCTTTTACGGAGCTTGCGAAAGAAGCAAAGGCGATATATCGCATTCGCAGAATTGTTCTTGTTAATACGGAGAAGCTGGATGAATACATTGAGCTGATGTATGGGGACGACCCGGATTGAAAGGAGGAGAAGGCATATGTGTAAGGTTATTTCAGTCGCAAACCAGAAAGGCGGGGTCGGCAAGACCACTACAGCAGTAAATCTCGGAATCGGACTTGCTGCTGAAGGAAATAAAGTATTATTGATCGACAGTGATCCCCAGGGATCGATGACCATCAGCCTGGGATATAAAGAACCGGACAGTATTGAATATACCTTGTCCACTTTATTAACGGAAGTGATGGAAGAAAGGAAACTGTCCCTTACGGAGACTATCATCCGTCATGATGAAGGTGTGGATCTGATCCCTGCAAATATCGAACTGTCAGCACTTGAGATCAATCTGGTCAATGCCATGAGCAGAGAGCTTATGCTCCGGAGCATCGTTGAATATCTCAAGGCAGAATATGACTACAACTATATCATCATCGATTGTATGCCATCACTCGGGATGCTTACGATCAATGCCCTGGCCTGTGCAGACAGTGTGCTGATCCCTGTGCAGGCAGCATATCTTCCGGTAAAGGGACTGGAACAGCTGATCAAAACGATCGGACGTGTGAAGCGGCGGCTCAATAAGAAACTCTGGATCGAAGGGATTCTGCTCACAATGGTGGATTCCAGAACAAACTACGCAAAGGATATCTCAAGGCTTGTTGTAGATACTTATTCGGATCAGATCGGTGTGTTTAAGACTCTGATACCGGTATCGGTCAGGGCATCCGAAATCAGTGCGGAAGGCTCCAGTATTTATCAGTATGATCCCAGAGGTAAAGCAGCTGCAGCATACCGGACGCTGACAGAGGAGGTGATCAGTCATGCCTAAAAGAGTCGGACAGAAGATCAAAATGACATCTGTTGACGAGCTGCTGGGAGTGCCTTCCGTAGCAGGATGTGACGAGATCGAGGTGTCAAAGATCAGGGCATTTAAGAATCATCCGTTTAAGGTCATTGATGATGATAAGATGCATGAACTGGTGGAAAGCATCATGATGAACGGAGTGCTTGTTCCGGTGACGGTACGTCCTGTCGAAGATGGCAATTATGAGATGATCTCCGGACATCGCCGTCTGTATGCAGTAAAGGAAATCGGGTTGGAAAGAATCCCGGCTATTGTAAAGGAATATGATGATGACGAAGCGATACTGGCAATGGTCGATTCGAACCTGCAGAGGGAAGAAATCCTGCCGAGTGAGAAAGCGCACGCATATAAGATGAGATATGATGCCATGAAGCGCAGTGTAGGACGTCCGAAAAAATACTCCCAATTCGGGAGTATTTCCCAGACCGATGAGGTGCTGGCTCAAATGATCGGTGAAAGCCGAAATCAGCTTCACAGGTATTTGAGATTGGCTGAGGTTATTCCGTGTATTTTGGATTTGGTAGATAAAAAGGCTTTGGCTCTTGTTACCGCTGTTGAAGTTTCTTATTTGGATACATCAGTTCAGGAGATGCTTTATGAGTATATGATGGACAATGATATCTGCAAGGCGTTTCAGTTATATGCCGTCAGAGAATACCTGAAGGAGCATGAGACGATTACCAGGATGGAACTCTGGCGGATCCTAAATGAGAATGCCCCCAAGGATGAGAGTAACAGATTTCAGCAGCTGACGATCACAAAGAAAAAGCTGCAGGAATACTTCCCAACTTTCTATACCAAGACGCAAATGGAAAAAGTTCTTTTTGATCTTCTTGCTGATTGGAAGAAAAAGCAAGGCGAAGAGGGTTAATCTTTTTGTTGACGTGTACGGATTCCGTGTATATAATGAAACTAAAAATATATACGGATTCCGTACACGAGGAGGTGCGATATGAAAAAGAAAGAGCTTAAGGATCTTGAATTCATTGCAAATGGTGTTCTTATTGAAAATGAGAGCAATGAAGGGATGGAAAGCGACAGAAGGAAAAGACTGCTGGCTGCATCTTTTGTTGCGGTTAGAAATATGACCGGCATGAATCGCAAGGAGTTCGCTGAGTGGCTTGCTATTCCGTACCGCACTATGCAGGACTGGGAACTTGGTACATCGCAGGTGCCGGAGTATGTTCTTAGGCTTGTGGCATATAAGGTGCTCATGGAAAAGGAGAGGGGGAATTTATAATGCGGATACTAAAGGCTATTCTGCTGTTCCCGATCAGGTTGGTACTCCTGCCCGTTCGATTACTTTTGCTCGTTGCCCTCTGCTTTTTGGGGGCTATAGGTAGCTTTTTTGAGACTGTAACGAGCATACTGGGATTTGTCATGATGGTTACAAGTGTTTTCTGCCTAATAACGAAAATAATGGATGTACCGATTTTCGTTGAAATGTTTTTGGCAGGCGCAGCGTTCGAGGCAATTCCGATACTATTGGTTAAACTGGGAGAAGAGGGGATGCTCGGACTGATGGATCTGCTTGGTCAGGTATAAATAGCAGTTATTGGTATTCTCTTTTTAGGGGAGATGAGTCGATAGATGGGTTGAGAGAGAAGATACAGGGGATTTGAATGTAATTGACTTTAAAGGGTGGCTGCAAATCGTGGTGGCCCTCTTTTTATGTTTGGAAAATAATTTATCTATTGACAAAATATTTGTCAATGTATAGAATGATAACAAAGGAGGACCTGGTTATGAATGAAATAGAGAGATTACAGGACAATCTTTTACTTATAAGAAGAGCAGCTGGATGGACGGCAGAGGAATTGGGAGAACGTATAGGTGTCACTAGACAGACGATCAATAACCTTGAAGCTAAAAGAAACAAGTTAAATAAAACTCAGTATATTGCAATAAGAGCTGTACTGGATGCTGAGATAGCAGAGTTTCCGGAAGATACGGAAATGCTTCATTGTTTGTTGGATGTATTTATAGATAATCCTGAGAAATACGATAAATCGGATAGGGATGTATTGCTTGAAAAAGCAAATATGCTAACACCGTCGATTTTAGCTGGAACTACAACTCGAAAAGCAGTATCCAAAGAACTTGTAGGAATTGCAGGGGGATTAGGGATTGCTGTATCTATCGCAGCACTGACTGCAGCCCCTCTTGTTGGGGTAGCTGCTTTAGGAACGAGCGCGTGGCTTGCAAAAGCACTTAAGGACAAATAAGAGAGGAGACAGATTATGGGTGAATATGTGAAGAAGAAAACAGAAATGAATTTTCAATCTGTGGACTCTCTCCAGCAGGTTGTAAATGTTGTAAATGAAGCTTCAGCAGCGCTAAATGATAAAACCAGAACAATAAAAGAAAGTTCTATTCCAGAAGTTCTAGCGGGAGCTCTTGGTGCTGGAATAGGTGGAATAGGTTCTTTTGCAGCATTGTATGGACTTGGGACAGTTGGTTTATCTGCAGCAGGAATTACATCTGGCTTAGCTACCGCCGGAAGTCTCATTGGAGGAGGAATGGTTGCAGGAGTATTTGTCCTTGCAGTACCTGTTGCATTATTGGCGGCTGGAGGGGTTGGATTGGCTTCTCATTTGAAAAATAAACAGCTACGTCAAGAGAAGGAGCGACTGTATCAGGAAGCCTTGAAAAAACATCAAGCCATTATCCAGGCATTGAAAGATGAAGCGGATACGGATAAAGAAAGGCTGGAATATCTTCAAAGTTTGAACATTTTATTAGCACAGGCTGTAAAAGAACTGAAACATGATCTTGGGGTAGCTTAGGGTCTATGGAGAATACTGTATTGGATAATGTATATACTGAAATAGATACACCAGAAAATGATGTGGATGGTGGCTTGATTGCACTGATCATTGCAGCTGTAGCAGGAGCTGGTGCTTCAATATATTTTGGTGTGAAGAGTATATTTCTCAAAAAAAAGCTTAAGGAAGTACAAGAAAAAAATGTAGCTTTTCAGGAAGTGATAAGAAAGCATCAGGCTGAGATAGACGCTTTGATTAGCGAAAAGGAACGTCAGGAGTATTTAATTCAATTGTATGAGAATTATATTTCCGAGATGGAGAAGTAATTATGGGTAAATATGAATATTCTGATTCTGACCAGAAGATAACAAATGTGCTCATATATCAAGATAATCAGCTCAATGAGCTCCTGGAAGATAGAAAGAGCAGAAACAATAAGAGAGAAAAAGAGATTGCTAAAATGGAAGCTATGCTATTTGAGATGGGTATTGATCCATCGTCTGCTGTAGTTAAGACGGAAAGTGTAGCACCTAAAAAGCTTATGGTTGTCCCTTCGTGGGAGAGTCTTTGCAGGGAAGCAGAGGCTGTCGTTGGAAATTCGTGTGAGCTTGAAGATATTTTCTCGCCAGAGGAACTCAGGTCGAATGAGTTAGCTATTAAAAAGTTGAGAGCTGAATATAATCAGCTTCATAAACTAGACAAGATTGATGTCACGATAAGTGCTATTGCTGGAATAGTAGGCGCTGCGGTTGACATTCTTTTGGTTGGTATTCCTCAGAAAGGATCTGATGGTTTAGAGGCGGGACCCCTTTCTGATTATATACGCAAGAAATTTGATGATGTCTTTCCTGAGGATGAAATGCAAAAACTTGCAAATTCGAAGGAAAGTAAGGTTCCATTTGATGCTCAGGATAATCGTAATACAACTATTCATGTTGAAGGACTGTCTGCATACTATCATCGGTTGTTATCTTTAGGACATGATCCACTTTTGGGGTTTGTTGTAGGTGTCTTTGACATCCTTACAGGAAGAATGACAACAATAGACAAGACTGGAAAGTTTGTATCCCAAGTAATGGAAAATTATGCAGATAGAACAGAGAGTGATATATTTTCCGCGTTGGCTAAGCAGATTTATCATTTCAAATCCGATATTACAACATCAATGGGTTTGCCAGCACCTTTGATGGGTTTATTCAATTTGTTCCAGTTTGGTAGTATAGGTGAGTATGAGCAGACAGTTGCTGAAATAGTACAGGGGATGTATTACGAAGGATATGACTTTATCCATTTTTGTTCAATGTCTATCCCGGTTATGCTGACGGAGGTGATAGTTCGGATAGCATACTCGGTAAAACGTATTAAAGAAGGAAACCGTATAAGAGATTCAATTCCGTTTTCTTTGAATAGAGATAGACACCCTAAACTAGCTACAATGCTATTTATTGCGCATTCAGGAGCAACCGCAATTAATGCTGGCAAGATCTACTTTACAAAGAATCCGATGGCAATTAATTATCCACAGTGGATTGCCTTTGCTAAGTATTCTTATAAACAGTTGAAGTGGGTGATTATTGAAAAGCCGGCAGCAAGAGAGGCATATATCAGCGGGAAACTTGATGAAAACTGGAAGAGAATTGAGGAAGATATGGATAGTTCGTTTGAAGAGTTTTCAAAAGATTATTATATTGTTTTTGAATAACTATCTGAGATGGATATGTGAATATGGTCAGTAGCCATGAGATAGGAGAATAATGAAACGATATATAGTATATATGCCAGATATGGATTTCTTTGTTTATCCATATTATGACCTCTTTAATCGTGAGAATGTAGAAGTGATAAAGTTCCGGGAACCGGTTCCGATGAACACAGATAATCGGCTCCTTAGGAAAATGTGCGAGTGTACATTTTCATTTGAATTGAATACTCAAAGATTCCGTATGCCGTTTAAGAACTTGTGGTATCGGATATGTACTGGGATCCCGGATTCCACGGATGAGATAATCTTCATGTTTTGGGGAACATTTACACTTTCTGATCGTAACTACAGGAAATACTTAAAAAAACATTTTCCTAATTGCAAGATAACCTTCACCATGTTTGATCTTGCAAAATGGTGTCTGCAGGAAACCGATGATATGAAGAACCTGAAGGAATTTGCGGATGCAATCTTTTCATATGACATGGATGATGTGCAGAAGTATGGATTAACATTTCACAGAGACGCTTTTTCGGTACTGCCGGAAGAGATGATTGGAAGCGGAGGTGTGGATTCGGATCTGAATTTCTGTGGGAAGGCGAAAGATCGGTATGATGAAATACTTGCAGTATATGATTCGGCGAGCAAAGCTGGAGTAAGATGTGATTTTAATATTCCTAAACTGCCCCAAGAAGCGAAAAATGCATATCCGGAATTGGCCGCTTCTAAATACATCCCTTATCTGGAGTATGTAAGGCGGATGCAGGGGACGAATTGCTTATTAGAGGTATGTCAGAGCAAAAAGACTAATTATACCTTGCGGCCATGGGAAGCTATAGCGTATGGAAAGAAGATTTTGACGAGTAATAAGGAGTTTCTTAAAGAAGATTTTTATAATCCAAATTATATACAAATTTACGAGGATCCATCTGATATAGACTGGGAATGGGTAAAAGCCCGAGTAGATATTGATTACCATTATATAGAGAAGCTGACAGTGGATAAACTACTAGAGGACTACAATAGAGTATTGGACGGAAATGCCTGTTAAAGGGCGGAGGAACACAGTGAGCATACAATTATTCTGCGGAACATACGATATTGATGAATGCCTGGAGCAAATTAGACAATGCCTTGAAAAAGGATGGACTGGTATGGGGTATAAGACTGCAGAGTTCGAGGATAGATGGAAAAAATACACGGGGTTGAAAAACGCGTATTTTACAAATTCTGCAACCGCTGCGCTAAATCTTGCGGTATCTACGTTAAAGGAGAAATATCGGTGGGAGGATAATAGCGAAATCATTACTACGCCGCTGACATTTGTTTCTACCAATCATGCGATACTGCATGCAGGGTTGAAGGCGGTTTTTGCGGATGTTGATGATAGTTTTTGCCTGGATCCGGATGATGTCCGTACAAAGATTACGCCAAATACAAAAGCAGTAATGTATGTTGGATTTGGGGGGAATGCTGGGAGATATGATGAAGTTGTAGAATTGTGCAGGGATAACGGATTAAAGTTGATTCTTGACGCTGCACATATGGCCGGAACCAGAGTGGATGGAAGAATACCCGGGACGGAGGCTGATTCTGTAGTATATTCGTTTCAGGCGGTCAAGAACCTTCCTACTGGCGATGCAGGTATGTTGTGCATGCATGACGATGAATGCGATAGTATGGCTAGGAAAAAAGGCTGGCTGGGAATCAATAAGGATACTTATAGTCGCTCTACAGAGGGAACGGACGGCTATAAGTGGAAATATGATGTTGAATACGTAGGAGAAAAGTATCATGGAAATTCAGTTATGGCAGCGATAGCACTTGCGCAGTTGCCTCATCTTGACGAGGATAATGATTATAGAAGAATGCTTGCCAAAACTTATGATTCATGGTTGAGATTTAATGATAGGTATATTCGATTTCCGAGGATTGATAAAAATTGTTCTACATCCTGGCATCTGTATCAGATTTTAGTACAGGATCGGGATGGACTTATCACGTATTTGAACAGCAAAGACATTTATCCGGGCGTGCATTATATACCCAATACGGAGTATTCGATGTACAGTTACGCCAAAGGAACATGTAAATACGCAGAGTATATTGGATCACATGTTATATCTTTACCAATGCATATGAGACTTACAAAAGATGATGTGAAGATTATATGTGAAAAAATTAAGGAATATGTGATAGATACAGAAAAGGAATTGGAATTACCCCCAAAACGGTGGTAATGTTTTTCGCTGAATGCACTATTATAGGGATGTAAAATGGGCGTAGAATGCATCGATATACAATATCAGGTGAAATACAGAAGGGACTTGATTCTACTGGAGGAATCAGGTCTTTCGGAAATTGCTGTCGCTAATCATTTTGCATTGAATGGTTACGAGCATCTGTATATCACTCATAAAGGGAAAATAGCAAAGATTATCACGTTTGAAGATTTTTATCTGGGAAGGCGCATAGAAGGATTAAACAGAGGATTTGTTGCTTCTGTCAGCGATGTGAAAGAAAAAAAAGATATCCGGTCTTTTTTCATAGAACATCCAGAGGTGGATCGAATCTCGGTGTTTGATGGAGAGTATCTTGTTTGTGAAATAGATTCGCTTGTTGAGTTTCCGATACAAAATGGTTCGGCAAAAAGCCTTATGGCACTTCGATTTATAGATATGTTCTATGACAAAATGAAGCAGTTTTTTTCGAAATACAAGAGAATTTTGATCGTAGGGGAACAATTAATCAAGGATTTCTTGTGCAAAAGATTTCCAAGCGTAGTTTTTGAAAGAGTATCTGATTTATCATCATATGTTGATGGAAGAAACAAAAATGATTATGACGGTATACTTGATTTCACATATAGCAGGAAAATCAGAAGAACAATAGGATTCGATCCGGATAATCTGATAAATCTTCCTAAAGAGATTACAAGGTGTGCCTTGGGACGTCTAATGGAGAATTGCAGCAGGAATGGAGTTAAGGTACTGTTTTATCAAATGCCAAGATATGAGATGCTTACATGTCTTAATCCACAGGAATTGAAGAATTGTATTGAGGGAAAAAAGGCGGGGGAACTCTTGAAAGACAAGGGATATCGATTTGCTTTTAATGTAAACGATGAGGAATGTAATTATCTGGACGCTAGGGAATATCAGGCATCTATTCGGATAGACAATGGCATTACGTTTATTCAGGATGATTGTAATGGAAAGAATCTCATCGTAAAGGATGGAATACGCAAGTCGGCAGGGGAATACGATTTGGGAACGGATGTACCCTGTGTGAATTTTTATGGACCATGTATGACATATGGGTTTTATACCCCGGATAATCAAACGGTTCCATCACTGCTTGCTTTAATGGCTGAAAAGGATGGAAAATCACTGCGCGTGGCGAATAGAGCCGGATTGTATGGGAATAATGAACTTAATTCAGTGATGAATGCGCTTCTTACACCGGTAAGAAACGGTGATTATATAGTTTTCTATGATACATTGGAAGAACTTGATGAGACAGAGTATCCGGATATAGAAACAACGTATGAATGGTTTAATTCGGAAAAATCTGAGAATGAAATATGGTTTTTGGATTTTCCGGGACATTGTAATCCTAAAGCTAACAAATTGCTGGCTAAACATATTTTAGACGGAATATTCTGTGATATGTCGAAAAGCAATAAGGAAAGTGTTGGAAAAAGAGAACCGGTGTGCTGTGTTGATGAGGTGAAAAAATGGGAGTACTTTGTTATGACCCATTCGTCCTGCGTGGATTTCTTTCGTGCATACCGAGAGCATATACTTGATAAACTTCATTACCAAAGAATAGGCGCTATAGTTATAGGGGCTGATTACAATCATGATATGCTTATGGATTTAATTAGAGCTGTCATAAGAGATTGTGATGGGCTATATGTATTGCATTTTGATATCAATGCTAGGATTACAGACGGAATATATGAGTTGCCCAATGATATAGGTGGAGTTTCTATTCGTTGTATGCAGCTGGGATATTATTTTGTGTCGGAGAGATATTTAAATACGCAGATTTGCTCGAAGCCTGATATAGAAAAGTATGTTGATATAGAAAAGGCATTGTTAGAGGGGATTCTTAATGTGCTTGGAGTAAAGGTAAGATATTTAGCCGCAGGACATCAAAACGATCAAATAGAGAGCATGATGGCAGACTTGTATAGGGACTATGGTATCGAATTATCATATGTAGGAACAAATGTTAAGGAGAGTATTGTATGAAAGTACTGATTACAGGAGCGGCGGGATTTATCGGATCGCAGCTGGCATATTCGTTATGGAAAAAAGGAACTGAAATGATCCTTGTAGACAACTTTTCATACGGAAAGGTGGATAATCTCGAATTTCCAGATCACAGCTTTGCTAAAGAGATAATAAAAATGGATATTCGTGATCGGCAAGGGATAGAGGGATTGTTGAAGGCCGGCGATGTGGATTATATATACAATATTGCAGGTATAGCGCCACTTCCGGATTGTCAGTCTAATCCGCAGGATGCGATTGAGGTAAATGTGATTGGAACTGTTAACCTTCTGGAGAATGCTAGAAAGTACGGGGTTAGGAAGTTTATTCTGGCTAGTACGAATGCAATGTATGAGAATGAAACGGACTTCCCGACGAAAGAGGAGAAGTTTAATTTGCCGACACTAATATATCCAAATACGAAGTATGTGGCTGAGCGATTCTGCGAGTCATATTCGAAGACATATGGTATGAATATTACGTGTCTGAGGTTTTCAAATGTGTATGGGCCTCACATAGATTGTCTTAGAAAGCAGCCACCTTTTGTGGCATATATGATACGTGAGCTGTACTACGATAGAACCCCCGTATTTCATTCGAATGGCGAGCAAAGAAGAGATTATATTTATGTGGATGACCTGGTGCGTCTTGCTATTCTTGTTCAAGAGGGAGAAGGATTTGACTGTGTAAATGTATCATCTAACAAGAATTATTCAGTGAATGAGATGTATGCTATTGCATGCGATTTAATGGGAAAAGATATTGCAGCCATTTACGCCGAGGATTCACATTATTGGGAAGCTTATCCGGAACTCTATTCCGGGAAGTATCCGATAAAGGATGAGATCCTTAATCATGAAATTAACAAGTATTCTCTTTGTGACAACACATATGCAAAGCAAAAATATGGATGGGAACCGGAAATAGATATGCAGGAAGGACTAAAAAGAGTAATAGAAAATGAATGCGCTTTATTGAGCGGGATGAGGGTATAGCGTTATATGGACGGTCTTCATTTGGTAATGCCTATGGCTGGCGGTGGTACACGATTCGCCGGTTACAGCGTCCCAAAACCAATGATAAAACTAAATGAAAAGCCTATGTTTTACTGGGCGGTACAGTCAATAGTTAGATATATCGATACGAAGGATATCGTTTTTGTTGTACTTAAATCGCATGTTGATGAATATGGCATTGATCGATTGATACACTCATATTATCCCGATGCAAGGATTCACGTGATTCCTCAAATCACTAGGGGGGCTGTTGAAACTTGCCTTGAAGGAATAAAAGAAATAGATGATGATTTGCCGATATTGCTTAATGATTGCGATCATGCGTTTTCCTGTCATACATTTGTACGTTTTATAAGAGAAAATGACTTTGGATCGTGTGAAGGGGCATTGCTTACGTTTACAGCAGAGAGCCCTAATTACAGCTATGTTATGTTGGATGCCAGCGGAAGTGTTATAGGGACAAGAGAAAAAGAGGTTGTGAGTCACGAAGCTATATGCGGCGCATACTATTTTCGTAGCAGAATAATATTTGAAGAGGCCGCTAAAAAATATCTCACTAACTGTGGATATACGGAGTATTATACCAGCGGCGTATACAATGAAATGGTAAAAATGGGACATAGAATCAAAATTTTTCCTGTAGATGAACATATTCCTTTTGGAACTCCTGACGAGTACAAACGTGTAAATAGTGAAATCGGATGCAATCTGTTTGCAAACTTATTGGAGTAAAGATGATGAAAAAAATGAATGGCAACAGCATCCTTGGTGGTGTTTCAGTAATAAAAGAATGTTCCTCTGGATCTAACGCTACGACAGTGTTATGTATGGATGAAACCGGCGTGTTTTATAGGAAGTATGCATTTGGCAGTGATGGAGAGAAGCTTTATGAGCAGATCAGATGGATAAAGGAAAATAATAAGCTGATTCCACTTCCGCAAGTTATCAGGGAGAGAAAAACGGAATGTGGTTGTTATTATGATATGGTTTATAACAGTCATTCTGTAGGAATGTTTGAATACGTTCATTCTATGCCGATAGAACAGTCATGGAAGCTTATTACAAGTGTATTAGAGCAGATGGAGCAAAAACTGTATTCAATATCTATGCAAAAAGCTACTCCGGAATCCATACATCAATATTATATAAAAAAAGTTGCAGAGAACATTCATCGATTAAATAAATGCGAAATGATAAGCAGTCTTTTGAAATACGATGTTTTGACTATAAATGGTGAGGAATATAAAAACCTGAAAAGTTATGACAATCTTATCAATGAGTTTTTTATGAGGAGGGTTTTTATAAAGGATGAATATTCCGTTATTCATGGAGATCTGACTATAGAAAACCTGATCTGTACACGAAATGATAGCGGAGAGGATGGCGTTTATATAATTGATCCTAATACAGGCAATATTCATGACTCTGCAACATTAGATTATGCAAAATTATTACAGTCGCTGCATGGCGAGTATGAGCTTATTAAAGCAGTCCGTGATATCGAAGTAAAAGGGAATAATATAAAGTTTTCGTATACGCGGTCGCAGGTATATAGGGAGTTATGCAAAAGGTACATAGAGTATTTGCAAATGAATATGGATCAGGATACCGTAAGAAGCATTTTTTTTCATGAAATAATTCATTGGTTGAGACTGATTCCTTATCAGATACAAAAGAACGAGATGAATGCTGTAGCCTATTATGGGCAAATGCTTATTATTTTGAAGGATATCTATGAATTATATGGAGAATAATGTCAAAAAGGAAAAACTAGCTATTTTCGATTTGGATGGGACTTTGTTTGATACCTCCGATGTGAACTACTATGCATATAAGGATGCTCTTGAGCAGGTAGGGATATCACTTGATTACGATTTCTTTGTAAATCAATGCATGGGAAAACATTATAAGGATTTTTTATCAGGGTTGGTTGATGACAATGAATTGGAAAAGGTACACAATCTTAAGAAACATGCATATTCCCGGCATTTGGAGAGAGCGCGAGAGAATAAGCAATTATTTGAACTAATACGTTGTATAAGGGTTTCGTATTATATCGTGATCGCAACTACGGCATCAAAGAAGAATACCATGGAACTCCTTAAAACATTTGGAAATGATTCTTTGTTTGACGCGATATACACGCAAGATGATTTTACCAGAATGAAACCTGATCCGCAGTGTTTTCTTATTGCGATGGAACAGTTTGGAATTAGTGCCGAGAATACAGTTATTTTTGAAGATTCTCAGGTTGGTATAGAAGCAGCCTTGAAAAGCGGCGCCAGTGTTTTAAAGGTGCAAAGGTTTTAGAAAGGGGCATCATGGGAAAACTGTGTTTAGACAGCTTGATTTCGGAGTTTTCAGATAAGCTTACAGGATCTGATAAACGGTATAACGAAATAAAATTTAAGGATATAACCGTTGTTTTTCAAGGACCGGTCGAAAAGGACTATACGCCTGTTGCAATAGAGAGCATACACCGATTCCTTCCGGGGGCAAGAATAATATTGTCAACATGGCCGGGGCAAAAGACGGATGGCCTGCCATGTGATGATGTGGTCTTTAATGAAGATCCCGGAGCGCCGGTATTCACAAAAAAGAATGGAAATAGTCATGCGGATAATCGGAACAGGCTTTTAGTGTCGACGCAGGGAGGATTGGTTAGGGCTAACAGTTTATATACATTAAAACTCAGGTCTGACTGCATATTGCTTGGGGATGGCATTGTTCGAAATTATGGAAGATATCCTCAGAAGACTGAAGATTACAATATTATGCAGGAAAAACTTGTGATAGGAGAGCAATGCAACCTGACAAAGTTACACTTTGCAGAGAATACATTGCGTTTACCGTTTCACATGTCTGATTGGTTCTTCTTTGGACTTACAGAAGATCTGAAAACATATTTTTTGGGGACTGAAATTGAGAGCCTGGAGCAGATGACGAAGTGGGAGTATAAGAAAAGCTTCCCGATTTCTTCAGACGATGAAATCGGAAAGAACTGGAAGAGAAGATATAACGCTGAACAATACTATTTCTTATCTGCGCTCCGAAGAAAGTATGAGATTGACTATCAGGATCTTTCTGATTATTCGGAAGAAGCGGAAAGAGTGTCGAAAATTGCTATTATAAACAATTTTGTAATACTTAATGCAAGAGAACATGAGATTATTAATGCCAAACGACAGAATAAACAGCCGTGGGATCTTAGTTTAGAAACGAAGGCAGAATACTTTACAAATTCTTTATATGAAGAAACTTATAAAGAGTATTTTGGATAATGTTCTGGTGGCGAGGACGTATTTGGATGCAAATCAGGGTGCTTTCTGAGACAAGTGAATTTAAAAATTATGATTTGGGATGGGATCGATTAGGTTCTTTTTGTAATTTGTTTACTTTGAAAGAGTGGCTTTTTTCCTGGTGGGAGCAATATAAAGATAATAAGCAGCTTCGAATATATATAGTTGAGGACGATAATGGGAGTCCGCTGGCGATGCTTCCTATGATGGTACAGGAAAAGGACGGAAAAAGCTTATTGATACAGTTGGCGGCTGGAGGCGCAGATTTTTTTGGAGTGATATGTGATCCTGCGCACTATGATGCTATAAATTTGATTTTACGATACGTCCATGACCATGAGAGTTATGATAGGTTTGTTTTGACAAATCTCAGGTTGGATGAGATGAGCACTACACAAATGATTAGAGCTGCAATGGAGGTATATAACGATATAAACATAGTTGTTCAGGGGAAAGTTTTTCGAATAGATACAACTTCAGATTACGATGAGTATTACAGGCAAAGGAGTAAAAATTTCCGCCATAGATTCAATCGTATTATGCGAAATGAAGGAAAATATGTCTTTTCAGTAGAAACGGAGTACTCAAATAAACTAATAGAGGAGATTTTTCGTCTACATAAAGCTAGATGGCGGGATGATATGCAACTGTCCGTTTTTTATGATACGAGAAGGACGGGATTTGTAGATACTCTTTTCAGGTTTTTCTCTGAGAAATCTATGTTACGAGTATATACCTTGCGAGACGGGGATGATTTAATCGCTTATCGTGCTGGTTTTGTCTATAAGGATATCTACCATGATTGGAATACGGCGTTCGATACATCGTATAGTGCAGATTCAGTTGGGATGCTTTTGTGTAATATGCTTGTAAAGAGCTGTTTTGAGAGTGAGATTCGGCAAGTTGATTTTCTATTGGGAGAAGAAGGGTATAAGAAAGAGTTTTCTACCGGAACATATAGTTATATTGCTATAGATTTTAAAGTTAATAAGGCACTTGAGGAATATTTCTATATTCCGCCGATTCAAAGGATACAAAAGATAATACCTTGTATAGAAAATGTTGTTTTTTTGCCGGGAGAAGATGATATCCAAGAAGATAATACTTTGAAAGGACGATTTGTAGATTTTGTCCAAAATAAAGGAATTGTGGTGATGAGCCTTGATGAGAAAAAAGATTCATATTCGGATGAGGGCTTGATAGATGAAGACAGAAAAACACTTGTTATTGGTAGCGATTTGGATGAGCTTATGAAGGCGTCACGTGATATAGGGGCAGTAAGTTGTTTGATACTTGTGGATGATTCTGAGAAGAACCTCTACATTGATGAAAGACCAGATATGGTTGTAGATGGGATAGACAGGTTAAAGAAATGCTTTGAAGATTGGTATGATTCTGATTTGCATGGCATAGAAGGAGTATGATCATGGGTGATTTTTGGAAAATACTGAGAATTCTTACTACAAATTGCTGTAATTATAGGTGCCTTTATTGTCATAATGAGGGTCAGGAGAAAGAATCTGAAGCGGAGATGCTCCAATTGGATTCGTTTTATCGAATCATGAGTGCAGTTAAGGGACTGGGGTTTAAAGAAATTCGTTTTTCCGGTGGGGAACCATTAATTAATCCCGCCACCATTGATATGATCGAATGGTTAAATGAGAAGTCGGATTATGAAATTGGGTTGGCTTCCAATGGAAGTTTGATCACGGAGATGCAGGCAGAAAGACTTGGACGAACCAGGACTTTGGTTACGATCCATTTTCCGGCGACTGATGCTGCAGAGTATAAAAGGATAACCGGTAGAGAAATCGATTCGTTTTGGAAAGGGGTTTCCTATTTGGAGAATAGTGGGGTGTCATTTTCGTATAACCATGTGCTATATCCGGATACTATAAAGAATCTTGAAGATGTACTTGATTCAGTTATTAAACAGGGAAGACGAGTAAAGCTATTACCGTACATTGAGAACGGTTTTAGAAATCTTTCCGGTGAAATAATGAGCAGTGTTTCGGCGGATATGGATGGGAAGGCAAAGAAGAAAACGGTGTTAGATAAAGAAGGGATAATAGTATGGGAGTTTGAGAATGGCGCTAAAGTAAAATTATTGGAGTCACCTTGTTATGATCATAATATTGGAAGGTGCAGAGAATATGCAGAATTGCGGTTGCTGCCAGATCTGAGCCTTCAGGGGTGTATTTTTGATAGAAATCGTTATTCGATAAAGAATATGGAGTCGGAAGCTATACGAGATAAGATGAAAGAGATGTGGAACCGTTTTGATAGATGTGTATAGGAAGGCGCAAATATATGAGAATATTGCTTGTGACATCTGAATATGGATTTGAGCAGGGAGGATTGGCGCTTCATTGTGCTCAGCTTAAAGAAATATACGAGCAGATCGGACATACAGTTATTGTGGCCAATCTATCCGAGGAGGAAAGTTTTTTTGCGGTTGACGGTGGATATGATCCGAAGCTTGGAAATAAGCTGAGGGATTCATACAGGCTAAAAAAACTGATTGATAATTATTCGGGGGAAGCGGATATTTGCGTAAGTTGCGGCGCAGGGCATACTTCATATATCGCGATGTTGTTTTGCAGAATGCAAAAGATGCGGCTTATTGTAGTTGCGTGTGGGAGTGATATTAATCTTTCGATAGGAAGCGCAGAGCAAACGTTCTATAATGTGGAATCCGTGCGATACGCAGATTCTTTTGTGGCAGCTTCGAATGAGATTATAAATGCCACAAGTATGTTGTGTGGAGTGAGCAGAACTAGGTTTTTTGTTATTCCCAATTTTTATGATATGGGGATAGAGGGGGCAGAAGTTGATACAAGAGACAGAGAGAAAAAAAGAATAGTATTTGCTTCGGGAGCTACTCACTTAAATGAGAAGAAGGGAATAGGAAACCTTATAAAAGCATTTTCAGGATTGATCAATGAGTATGAGAGAGATGCTGTTTTATATTTGTATGGCTTAGTTGATGAAGATGTAAAGCAGGTATATGAGCGGATTATCAAAGAAAATGCATTGGAAAACAATGTATTTCTTTGCGGCGGATTCTCGCGTGAAGACTTTCTGGAAAAAATGAAGTCAGTAGATGTCTATATTCAGGCATCACCATTTGAAGGATTCGGCAATTCGGTAGTAGAAGCTATCAAGCTAGGGAAGGATATCCTGATTTCAAATACCGGTTTTACAGCAGAACTGATCAGAGAAGAGTTCCCTGGGCATATAATGAATTCGTTGGATGATAAGAAGATGTCAGGAGCCATTGCTGATTATTGTTCTAATGTTTATCCAAAATATGAGGATGGTCAGATCAGAGACAGGCTGAGAACAGTTCTAGAAAAGGAAAATGTTATCTCGATGTGGAGGAGTGTGCTTGATATGCAGAAAGGAGAAATTAGAAAACTTGAATCCAACAGTGTTCATGCGGTAATGTTTCATGATGTGGGGGATTCTTATTCCGGTATAGATCATGCACGCGCAGGATTTGAGGATCTGGTAAAGAAAGTATATGACGCCGGATATAGATTATGTACTTCCAGAGAATACTTTATGAGTTCTCAAAAAGAGAATTTGATCATATGTACGTTTGATGATGGATATGAGAATGTATATAGAAATGCGTTCTCTATACTAAATAAGTATGGTTTTACTGCTACGGTGTTTGTTTGCCCGGATTTAGTGGGGGGCGATAATTCATGGAATCATAAAGATGAGATAAACAGAAATCATATGACGGCAGAAATGCTCCGAGAGGTTTCAGAGGCGGGATGGGAGATAGGATCTCATGGTTTATCTCATATGAATCTTTTGAGGCTATCGGAGCATGATCTGGAACATAGTCTATCTGAATCCAAGAGGATGCTTGAGCCGTATGGAAGCATAGAATGCTTCTGCTATCCGTATGGTGCATATAATCCATTTATAAAGAAATGCGTTGAGAAGTATTATGATCGTGCATTTTCTGTATCTATAGGAGGAACAGATCCTTCGGTTGATGCATATCAATTGATCAGGTATACACCGGAGGAATTATATAAGCGATTGGAGATGTAGGGTATGAGGGTATATGGTATATTTCGAGGATTCCCTGGACTTGGAAGAGTAATATCTGGCATAAGTCTCATGACCGAACTAAAAAAACGCGGGCATGAGGTGAAGGTATATTCATATTTACAGGGAGTTGATTCCTTAAAGGAGCATGGTCTAGATTTTATCATAGAAAATCAGCCGACCATACAACAGGTGATGGCCATAGGATTAAGCCCAATATGTGATATTGCAGAAAAGATAATAGGAATTATATGTCGTGATAGACCGGAATTGGTAATCATTGATGGCGAACCGTTGATGATAAGTACTTTATCGATGGTGTATCCGAGGAAAAGAATAATGGCTATTTTAAATCCGACAGATTTGTATAACGAATCACTTCCGGACTCGTCTGCAAGATTTTTTCACCATCATTACCTTTCGGCAGGTACTGCGTTGGTACATGGGATAAGTAAAGATATGGTCGTTATTCCTAATGACAGCCAAGGATGTGAAATTGTTGGAATGAACACGATTCTGCGGACCGACGTTATTAACATGAATGTAGGGACAGGAAAACGTATAGTTGCTATTCTTGGCGGTGGTTGCAGTAATTCGTCAGAGAACTTTTTCAAATCAACGGTTATGATGGGAGAAAGGATAATAGCAGCTTCTCGAGAGATGCCGGAGGAAAAGTTTTGTGTATATTGCAATGATGCGAATGTCGCAGATTGCATCAATACAAAGTATAAGCCAGATAATGTTAAGATAGAGCATGAATATGTAAGACCGGAAGAGGTTTATGCAGGAGCGAAGGTTGTTCTATGCAGGGCGGGACGAAATACGATCAGTGAATTGCTCTATTTAGGGATTCCAGCTATTCTGATGGCTTCAAATGGAGATTTTCGATCTGTAGAACAGGAAAAGAACATAGAAAAAACGATAGAAATGTATCCTGGAAAGATTATAAAGGCGGGAAGAGATGATAATGGAGTGTATTTGGCTAAAAAAATCAAAGAGTTGATTGGTTATACTGAAAAGAGACCTATGTTTGTGCCGGGAAATAAGACCGCATTAGAAGTAATAGAGCGGGTATTGGTGGCAGATTGAGGAGAATTTCCTCAAATAGTACCAAAATAGTACGAAAATAGTACCAAAATAGTACCGTTTTAGTATTTTTTTTCTGTTTTATCTGTGTTATATTTACAATGGACAAAGCGAACGGGGAAAACAAAAAGCCCCAGCCGCCAAGTCCATTTTCTTTTGCAAAAGAATACCGGCATTGATGAGCGTCAGATTACGACTTCGAAAGAGGTTGTGAGCCTGGCGCTTTTTTGATGCCACTAACCACGGCAGAGGGTGACGATCCGAAGCCTACATTAAATAAGCGAAAGGATAACACAAAAATGGATTACGAAAATTTCAAAGAGCAGTTCGTCGCAGATGTGAAGGATAGACTTGCAGAGCAGGGCGCAGATGTGAAGGTCAGCGTCAATGAGGTAAACAAGCTCAACGAGAGCTATGAGGCGATCACCGTTACTCCGGAGGGAAGCAACATCGGAGTGAACATGTCGCTTGAGAAGTTCTACGATGCGGTGCAGGACGGCACTCCTTACGACAGCGTGGTCGCTAAGGCAGTGGATGTCATCAATAACGGAATCGATAAGAGACCTGAAATCGATGTGGCAGCCCTTACCGATTACAGCCAGATGAAGGAAAAGCTGGCGATGGAAGTTGTTTCAGCTGAGGCAAATAAGGATATGCTTCAGAACGTACCTCATCAGAATATGGAGGACATGGCGGTCGTTTACCGTTTTGTACTGAATTCTGATGAAGACGGCCGCGCATCAATTCTGGTAACCAATCAGATCCTGGATCATATGGGAGTGACTCCCGAGCAGCTTCACGCTGATGCGCTGGAGAATGCGCCGCAGATCAAGCCTGCCGAGATCAAGGGCATGAGCGAGGTTATGGTTGAGATGATGGGTTATGATCAGGCTGCGATGATGGGCATCGTCCCGGTGGCTCCTGAGGACGAGCAGATGTTTGTTGCAACTGTTCCCGATAAGGTCCATGGTGCCGGAGTGCTTGCCTACCAGGATTTCATGGATCAGGCAGCCGAGAGAGCAGGCGGTGATTTCTTCATTTTACCTTCGAGTATCCACGAGGTTCTGATCGTTCCGGACAACGGAAAGATGGATCTGAAGGAGCTTGAAAACATGGTAAAGGAAGTCAATGAAACCCAGGTGGCTCCTGCAGATAAGCTTACCGACAGCGTTTATCACTATGATTCGAAGGAGAAGATCTTCGAACTTGGTGAGAAGTTCGTGGAGCGTCAGAACGAGCGTGAGGAGGCTGCAGAGAAGGAAGAGAAAGGATCTGTTCTCGGTGAGCTGAAAGCAAAGAAAGAGGAGGTCGCGAAGACTCCGAAGAAGGAAACTATTGATAAAGGTGCGAAGACCAAGGGCGGCGAGGCGCTCTGATCTTCCCATAACAGACAGTGGCGTAAAGGCGTTCGGCTGATGAATTTCAGCCGGGCGCTTTTCTCTTGCCAGGAAAGGATAAAGAAGATGTCAATGATAGATACAGAGGTTGTCAGGAAAACAGCTTTTGAAAAGCCGTATACATCAGCGATAGGGAAAGAGGAACCGGCTGCTGATCCGAAGAACTGCCGTAATAAATGTCCTTATGGACATGGGAGGTCATTCTGTTTTCCATGCTATGCAAAAATCATGGCTGAGCACAGAGAGGCGAAGGCACAGAGCAAAAAGAAAGCGTGATAGCCATGCGGTTTGACTACTTTTATGAGGAGCAGTCAGAAAGCTATTCGTTCTACCGGATCCCTAAGCTTCTTTTTACGGAAGAGATGTTTGAGACACTCTCCACTGAAGCGAAGGTTTTGTACGGATTGTTACTGGACCGGATCAGTCTTTCCAGAGAACACGGATGGTTCAACGAGGAAGGTCATGTGTATGTCTTTTATACGATAGATACCGTGAAGAAAGCACTGCGGTGTGGAAATACAAAGGCCTGCAGGCTTCTAAGAGAACTTGATGAATTCGGACTTATAGAAAGAAGGAAGCAGGGACTCTGTAAACCGACCATCATCTATGTAAAAGATTTTACACGATTCCCAAAACGGGAATACAGGGATTCCCAGAATGAGAATTCCGGAGATTCGCGATCGGGAATTCAGGACAACCGCAAACGGGAATCTAATAATACTGAGTATATAAATACTGAGATTAATAAGACTAATCCTATCCTATCAGGGACAAATGTGGATAACTCTGAAAAAAGGGATAAGGATGAGGATATGGATGAGAGATATGCATACCGTGATTATCTTCATGATCAGCTGGAAGTAGACATCCTGTATGAGAGGTATCCGTTTGAAAGGGAAACCATAGATGCGATCCTTGATCTGATGCTTGATGTGATCTGCTCAAAGAGGAAGACCATCCGTATTGCAGGAGATGACAAACCGGCTGCTGTCGTAAAGTCCCAGTTTTTGAAACTCACGTTTATGCACATCGAGTATGTCATGGGATGTATGAGAAAGAACGGAAGCAAGGTGCGAAACATCAAACAGTACCTTCTGGCTGCATTGTATAACGCTCCGCTTACAATGCAGAGCTATTACCAGGCCTGGGTAAACAACGACATGGCCGAAGGAAGAATCTAATAGGAGGAAAGATAAATTGAAGACACTGAAAGTAACCATCAAACTGGATCCGGTAAATGACGGAGCAGTTTTTGCAGAAAACAGATTTAAGAAGAAAAAGGAAGGAGCCCTGATCATCGGGACAAATGGAGACTACAGGATAGCGGATGCCGTTGAAGCAAATTCTATTTTGGAGAGATTGAGTGAAGTTGAACATGGAGAGTATCTCGGAAATTCGAATTATATCGCCCTGTTCAATGGTGATAAGGTGATCAATTTCGAAACCGGCAAATGTTTTATCGGATCTGCGATCATCCTGAAGTATGAGGATGAAAAGCTTTCATTGCTGTCAGGCGAGGACTTTCGGGAAGCTGCCAGGGAGTTTGAAAGCCGGCTGATCACGATCGTTGGTGACGGGCAGGAGTTCTCTGCTCTGGAACTGTTTTAGGGAGGTGCGATATGAGCAGAACAATACCGAGAGCATATGTAACAGCAGCCTGGAGCAGGAACCGTGTGGATGCAGAGGACCAGGCAAGAAAATACTGCAGTGAGCTAGTGAAGGCAGGGTATTTGCCCCTGTGTCCGGTACTGGCATTTTCAGGAATCATTGCAGAGGATGATCCCGACGGTGAGAAGAAGCGCCGGGAGATGTCTGAGGACCTGCTTAAGCGAGCGAGGTTCCTGGTTGTATGCGGAAAGAAGATCAATGATGATGTCCGTGCAGATATCTCGATCGCAAAGCATTCGAAGGTGATACCTACCACATTGGAAGGTGTGCTGGAGTGCGGGGATTAAGACTTAGCGCCGGAAAGGAAGTGATAGATTGCAGGAGGAAGTAGAAAACAAAACAGTACACCTGGCCATACGGAGCGGAACAGTTACGGTAAAAACGATACTGAAAGGCTTGCATGCCTGGTATCGTCATCATCAGAGAAAAAAAGACGTTGCGAAAATGTCAGGTGATACTGTTAAGGGTAAGCAATCGGTAAAGAAACTGATAAGGCAGGGACAGGGCGTAGACAGCATGGAAATCGGCGATTCCGGCATAAAGGATTTTAAGAAGATCGCAAATAAATATGGAGTTGATTTTGCAATCGTGAAGGATAAAGCTTCGGATCCGCCGTTATATACGGTGTTCTTTAAAGCGAAAGATACCGATGCGATCAAGCAGATCCTTAAGGAGTACGCTGTGAAGCAGATGAAGAAAAAAGAGAAAGCCGCGGAAAAGAAGCCGAGCATCCTGCAGAAACTGAAAAAGTTCAAAGAGAAGGTGGCATCTATGCCCAGAAAAGATAAGGAAAAGAGGAAGGAGCAGGAGCGATGAAAAAGAAGAATCTGAAGAAACTGATCATCCTCAATATCCCTTATGTGATCGTGGGGCTGTTTGCAACTAATATCGGTGAAGCATTCCGGATAGCATCAGGAACTAACGCATCTGAAAAGGTGCAGAGCCTGGTGCTGGACGGATGTTTCGGAGCTGCGTTCTCAAATCCGTTGCCAAGCTTTCATCCGGCTGACCTTTTGGTCGGATTAGCGATCGGGGCGGTTCTCAGGCTTGCAGTGTACATGAAGAGCAAGAACGCGAAGAAGTTCAGGCATAATGAAGAATACGGATCAGCCAGATGGGGCAACCACGCAGATATAGAACCATATATGGATCCGGTATTCGAAAACAATGTCATACTGTCTCAGAGCGAGAGGCTCACCATGAACAGCAGGCCGAAGGAACCGAAGTATGCCAGGAACAAAAATACACTGGTCGTAGGTGGATCCGGTTCCGGTAAGACGCGATTTTTCATCAAACCTAACATATTGCAGATGCATTCTTCGTATGTAATTACGGATCCAAAAGGTTACCTTTGGATAGGACAATGACGATATCACCTTGAAAAAAGAAAGGAGGCTCATATGAGTAAACACCAGTACACAGCCCTGTATGAACGCCTTTCAAGGGATGATGAATTGCAGGGCGAGAGCAACAGTATCACCAATCAGAAGCAGCTTTTAGAGGACTACGCTAAAAAGCACGGCTTTGATCCCGTCCGTCATTTCACCGATGATGGAATCAGCGGGACCACCTTTGACCGTAAAGGCTTTAAGGCAATGATCGAAGAGGTTCTTGAGGGGAACATATCCACGATCATCGTTAAGGACATGAGCCGTTTCGGTCGTGACTATCTGAAAGTCGGTTACTACACCGAGATCATGTTTGTCGAGAAAGGTGTCCGCTTCATCGCTGTTAATAATAACATAGACAGCGCAAATCAGACAGATTCAGATTTTACACCGTTCCTGAATATCATGAACGAATGGTATGCCAGGGACTCAAGCAGAAAGATCAATGCGGTATTTACCGACCGTATGGAGCGTGGATTGCGTTGTAGCGGTGCCATCCCCTATGGGTACTACCGTAAACCGGACGATAAGCAGACTCTGTATGTGGATGAAGAGGCGGCTAAGGTTGTAAGACGCATCTTTGACATGGTTGTGCAGGGATATACTTATGCGGAGATCATACGGATCTTTCACGAAGAAAAGATACTTATACCGACAGAATACGAGAGAATACACTCACCATCCGATTGCAGGCATATTCCGGTGGCGGATCCCTATATGTGGAACTCAACAACATTGGGATATATCATCCACCGGCAGGAATACTTAGGGCATACGGTACTTAAGAAATCAAAGGGAGTATCGTATAAATCCAAGAAGAGAGTGAACGTGGCAGCTGAGGATCAGATGGTTTTTAAGAATACACATGAACCGATCGTTGACGAGGAAACATGGATGCTTGCCAATAAGATAAAGGCACGCAGGAAGAAAACACCTTATACCGAGGATCCGTTCAATCTTACCGGATTATTATATTGTGCCGATTGCGGATCAAAGCTTATCCGTCATGATGCACAGCCAACCACACGGGAAAAGATGGATTCAGATCGGGCGTACAGTTGCGGGATGTACCGTAAGGGTGTCAACAAGGTTTGTACCATGCATTACGTTAAGCGGAACGATATGCTTGAACTGATCCGCAAGGCAATACAGAGAGCAAGCAAGTATTCGATAACTAACGAGCAGGAATTCAGAGAAAAGATCATGGCAGAGCTATCGGTCAAGCAGGAGCTTGATGATTCGGAGAACAAAGAAAAGCGTACATCTGCCGAGAACAGGATGCAGGAACTTGATGTTCTGATCGGCAAGCTGTATGAAACATTTGCCTTGGAGAAGATAGCACCGAAGCAGTATGAGCGCCTTATGAGCCAATATAATGCCGAATATGAGGAACTTGAAGCGTTATTGGCTGAGTTGTCGCCCAGAGCGGAAGAACGCAATCCCAAGGCGGATATGGAGTCTTTTATAACGCTTGCCAAGAAATATGCGGACTTTGAGGAGCTTACACCATTGATGGTCAGTGAGTTTATCGACAAAATCATCGTACACGAATCCAACGGAATCCGAGGTTTTGGCAGGAAGCAGAAGATAGAGATATATTTCAACTTCATCGGTCAGTTTATTCCACCGATCCCCGAAGAGGAGATACGGGAAGAAGCCGAGAAGCAGGCA